>ULLK01008293.1_pt1 | contig 28684 bp, 29 predicted proteins | sample 1951411 | NCBI WGS metagenome assembly ULLK01 (sample SAMEA4835526, study PRJEB28245) | human gut metagenome | biome: gut microbiome; material: fecal sample | place: Denmark | collected 2008 | reverse complement strand
AACAAAAGGAGGAGAAAAGAAGAGTTGAAAAAGGAAGATTATGAAAATATAATAAAAATCGGTTTAGATAATGGTGCAGACTTTGTAGAAATATTTGATGAATATTCTAAATCAAAAAGTTTTATTTTAAATGATTCAAAACTAGATACAATCAATTCATCAAATACGAAAGGAATAGGTATACGAGTAATAAAAAATAATGAAGTTTATTATTCTTCAACAAATATAGTTACATTGGACAATCTAAAAAAAATAATTGTTAACTTAACAAAAAAATTAGATCAAGAAATGAGTACCAATAATTTTAAGTTAAACAACTTAGAAGTTAAATTGAAAAAAGTAAAAAAACCACACGACAGTATAAGAGTTAGTGAAAAAAAGAAAATATTATTAGACATTGATAAAAACGTTCGAAAGTCTTCAGAATTAATTCAACAAATAACACTAGGTTTTATTGAAGATGACAGAAATTTTATAATTGCAAATTCAGAAGGCAAATACATTCAATCAAATACTATTGTTACAAGATTTATTGCAAATATATATGTTGAAAAAGAAGGAAAAAAAGAGCACGAATTTACAGACTTTGCAATAGGAAGTGGCTATGATTTCTTAGATGAAGTAAATTTAGAAGAAAAAGTATTAAATTGTAGTAAAAGTGCAATAAAAAAATTGGATGCAATAAATATAAAAGGTGGAGAAATGCCAGTAATAATTGCTCCAGGTTTTGGAGCCGTAATATTTCATGAAGCGTGTGGTCATGGATTAGAAGCAACTTCTATTGCACCTCATATATCAGTTTTTAGTGATGATTTAGGCAAAAAAATTGCTAGTTCAAAAGTAACTCTTATTGATGATGGAACAATTGAAAATAGTTGGGGAGGCAACATCATTGATGACGAAGGAGAATATACTAATAAAAACACATTAATTGAAAAAGGAATTTTGAAACAATTCTTAGTCGACAAAGCAAATAGTAATAAAATGAAGCAAAAATCAAATGGCTGTGGAAGAAGACAAGATTATACATATCCACCAACATCAAGAATGTCTAACACATTTTTATTACCTGGAACAGATAAAATAGATGATATGGTAAAAAGTATAAATTATGGAGTATACTGTGAAAAAATGAGTGGTGGAAGTGTAAATCCAGCAACAGGAGAGTTTAACTTTGCTGTAGAAACAGCCAGTTTAATAGAAAATGGAAAAGTCACAAAAAAAATTAAAGGAATTACTTTGATTGGAACAAGTAAAGAAATTTTAAAAAATGTTGAAATGATTTCACATGATTTAGAATTAGCGGGAGGATATTGTGGAAGTAAAAGTGGAATGATATATGTAACGATAGGACAACCAACTATAAAAATATCAAAAATATTAGTAGGAGGTATGGAATAAATGAACTATAATGATTTCTTTGCTTTAGCAGAAAACAAAGGTATAAATAGAATACAAGTAACAGAGACTTATATTAAAAAAAATGAAATTCAATTTATTGATAAAAATTTAGAAAAATATAATATTTCAGAACATTTAGATTACTACATTAAAGCAGAAAGAAACAATAAAACTGAAAAAGTAAGAACAGATTATTTAGATGAAAGCATCATAGACTTATTAATTATGAAATTAGATGAGACAGATAGCAATTATGAAGACGATTATTTAAAAAAGAAAAAGACGATGAAACTTCAAGAACCAGATGAAAATGATTCTAGTGAAGAGTTAGAAAAATTATCAAGAATTTATAAATTAAAGAAAATAAGTGACAAAATTTTAAAAATAGAAAGTTTTTATGAAGAATATAGTGAAAGAATAAGAATAATTAATAATCTTGGAACAGATATTTCTTCTAATAAAAAAATATATTCTTTTGCATCTGAGGTTATTATTGATGAAAATGGTGTACCAAGTACTTATGATAAAAGTATTATAAAAACTGAAAAAGGAATAATTAATTTTGAACAATTTACAAAAAATGTTATTTCTGAAGGATTAATAATTTCAAAAAAAGAAGATATAGAAACAAAAAAATATAATATACTTTTATCAAAAAATGTAGCTGGAAATATTTTGGCTCATATGATTGAAATGTTATCAGCAACAAACATACGATTAAAGACATCATGTATGGAAAATAAAATAAATAAAACTATTTTTTCCAACAAAATAAGTATTATAGAAGAACCGACAAATAAATTGTATCCAGGATATAGATTATTTGATGATGAAGGAACAGAAACAAAAGAAAAATACATTATAAAAAATGGTAATTTATTAACATATCTTTCAAATATAAAAGAAGCAAAATTACAAAATAAGGAATCTACTGGAAATGGATATAGTCAAATTTCAGCAAGAAATATGCATATAATTGAAGGAACAATCAGTCATGACAAACTTCTAAAAGAGTTGAACGATGGATTATACATAACAGATTATATGGGAGCAAGTGCAACAGCAATAAGTCAAACAACAGGAAATATCTCATTACAAATATTTGGTTTTATTGTTGAAAATGGAAAAATTAAATGTGGATTTACACCAAGCATTATGACAACAAATATTTTTGAACTCTTTTCAAATATTCAAGAAATAGGTAATGAAATAGATTTCACTAGATTGTCTTCAGCATCTCCTGAACTTTTGATAAAGAATATTTCAATTGCAGGTAAAAAAAAATAACAATTTACAAAAATGTTAATAAAAATATATCACAAAGAGTTGTATAACTCCTTTTTTTTGATATAATAAATTTTAGGTGATAGAAATGGATTATAAAATAACAACATATTCAGAAGAAGAAACAATTGAATTAGCACAAAATATTGAATCAGAAAAATTTCCAAATATGGTTATTTGCTTAAAGGGAGATTTAGGAAGCGGCAAAACAATATTTACAAAAGGCTTTGCACAAGCACTAGAAGTAAAGGAAGAAGTAACATCTCCAACATTTAATATAATTAAGGAATATACATCTGGAGAAATGCCACTATATCATATGGATGTTTATCGTTTAGATGGAAATGTAGAAGATCTTGGAATAGAAGAGTATTATACAAAAGAAGGAATAACTATAATTGAATGGGCCGATATGATTCCTGATTATCTTCCAGAAAAAAGATTAGATATAAAAATAAAAAATTCATCAGAAGATGAAGATAAAAGAATCATTACAATAACACCTCATGGTAGAAAATATGAAGACTTATGTGAGGCAATATTATGAAATATTTGTATGTAGATACATCATCTAACTTTTTATATAGTGGTATAGTTGAAAATAATAAAATACTAGCAGAAATAAAAGAAGAATTTGGACAAAATTTATCTGAAGTAGCTTTACCAAAAATAGTAGAATTATTTGATAAAACAAATTTAAAAGCAAAAGATATTAACAAAATAATTGTGGTAAACGGCCCAGGATCATTTACCGGAATAAGAATAGGAATAACAATTGCTAAAGTTTATGCTTGGAGTTTAAATATTCCGATTACAACAATTAGTTCATTAGAAGCAATGGCAATTTCAAGTGAAAATGAAAAATTACATATTCCAATGATAAATGCAAGAAGAGGATATGTATATGGAGCAATATACGATAGTTCATATAAAGAAATTTTAAAACCACAGCATATAGAACTAGATAAACTTATGAAATATTTAAACGACAAAGAAGACTACGAAATAATCTCAAATGATAATTTTGATGATGAAATAAAAAGAGAAAGATATGACCCAAGTATTTTAAAAATAGTTAACTATTTTAAAGACAAAGAAACTATAAATCCTCATTCAGTTAATCCAGAATATTTAAAGTTAACTGCAGCAGAAGAAAGTAAACTATGATTATAGAAATAAATAAAAATAACATCGATTTAATAAATAATAGCTTTATTTCAAAAGAATATATTTTAAATGAATTAGAAAATAACCCTTTTGCTAAGATATTGATTTTAAAAGAAAATGACGAAATAGTAGCATACGTATATTATAGTGATATATATGAGCGTGCCGAAATAAATCAAATAGAAGTTAATAAAATTCACAGGAATTGTGGAAAAGGAAATTTTTTGTTAAATTATATGATAAAATTGTTGAAAAAAAATATTACATTGGAAGTAAAAGAAGATAATTACTCTGCAATAAAATTATATGAAAAAAATAAATTTGAAAAAAAAGCAATCAGGAAAGGATACTACAATGGAATTGATGGAATCCTTTATGAAAGAAAAAAATGAGAAAGACTCTTCTAACTGAGGGTCTTTTTATGTTATAATATCTTAGAAATGAAAAAGGTGATAGAATGAAAGATATTTATATTTTAGGTATAGAAAGCAGTTGTGATGAAACAAGTGTATCAATAGTAAAAAACGGAACGGAAGAAATTGCTACAGTGATATCATCACAAATAGATATTCACAAAAATTATGGAGGAGTAGTACCAGAAATTGCAAGCAGACACCATGTAAAAAATATAACTATAGTTTTAGAAGAATGTTTAGAAAAAGCAAATATGACAATTGATGATGTTGATGCTATAGCAATTACATATGGACCTGGTTTAATCGGATCATTATTAATTGGATTAGAGGCTGCAAAAACACTATCATTTATTTACAATAAACCATTAATTCCAGTCCATCATATTGCAGGACATATCTATGCAAATAGCCTTGTGAAAGAATTAAGATTCCCATTACTCGCAGTTGTTGTTAGTGGTGGACATACAGAAATAATAGAAATGAAGAAACATTACAGTTTTGAAAAACTTGGTGGAACACTAGATGATGCAATAGGAGAATGCTATGATAAAGTTGCAAGAGTCATTGGTTTAGAATATCCTGGAGGTCCAAAACTTGATAAGTTAGCAAAAGAAGGAAAAGATACATATAAATTACCAATACCATTACAAGATGATAGCTACAACTTCTCATTTAGCGGATTAAAAAGTTCAGTTATTAATTTAGCACACAATGAAGAACAAAGAGGAGAAGAATTGAGAAAATCAGACCTAGCAGCATCATTCCAAAAAGTTGCTATTGAATCAATTGTATCTAAAGTAAAAAAGGCTATAGAAGAAAAAAATATAAAAAATGTCATTGTAGCAGGTGGAGTAGCCGCAAATAATGGATTAAGAGAAAAAATGCAAGAAATGACAGAAGAATTAGGCGTGGAATTATCTATTCCTCCAATGAAATATTGCACAGATAATGGAACTATGATAGCAGCTGCGGGATATTACGCATATTTAGATGGAAGACGTGCTGATTTAACTCTAAATTCTAAATCACAAGATACTTTAAAATAAGTATCTTTTTTCTTTTGCTTTTTAACATTATTATATAACTAAAACATCTAAATAAATTATCATAGAATATTTAAAACATACAGCCTATTTATTTACAAAAATTTACTATTTATTATTAAAAAAGTATGCTATAATTAATATTATGAAAATAGGGAGGCTAGAAAATGATAAATAGAGTAGTTTTAAATGAAACTTCATATTTTGGTCGTGGTTCTCGTAACAAATTAGGAGAAGAGTTAAGAACTAGAGGCCATCAAAAAGTACTTATTGTAAGTGATTATTCTTTAATGGAGGCAAAAGTAACTGAAAAAGTAATAGATGTTGTTGATAAAGCAGGAATAACATATTTTGTATATAATCATGTTAAACCTAATCCAACTGTAAAAAATGTTCAAGATGGTTTGACACTTGCTGAAATAAATAATGTTGATGCAATAGTTGCAGTAGGTGGAGGCAGTGTTATCGATACAGCAAAAGCAATATCAATAATAATGACTAATACAGAGCATAGTGGTGTAACAAGCTTGGATGGAGCTGTAGAAACAAGAAATAAAGGATTACCGTTATTTGCATTACCAACAACAGCTGGAACTGCAGCAGAAGTTACAATTAATTATGTTATAACTGATGAGACAAACATGAAGAAAATGGTTTGTGTAGATGTACATGATATTCCAGTTTGTGCAATAATTGATCCAGACTTAATGCAAAGTATGCCACAATCTTTAGCATCAACAACTGGAATGGATGCATTAACTCATGCTATGGAAGGATATATTACAAAAGCTGGATGGTTAATTCCTGATATGTTCCATATCAATGCAATGGCATTAATATACAAAAATCTTGAGAAAGCTGCAAATGAAAAAGATGATATAGCTATTGAAAAAATGGCATATGCTCAATATATTGCTGGAATGGGATTCTCAAATGTTGGTCTAGGAATTGTTCATTCAATGGCACATTCATTAGGAGCATTCTTTGATACACCACATGGCTTAGCAAATTCAATCTTACTACCACATGTAATGAGATTTAATGGTCAAGTGTGCCCAGACTTATTTAGAAATATGGGTAGAGCATTTGGATTAAATATGGAAGGATTAAACGATTATGAAGTAATTGAAACAATAGTAGATGCTATTCAAGAACTTTCTAAGAGTATGAATATTCCTCAAAGACTAAGAGATGTTGGAATTCCAAAAGAAATGATTCCACAATTAGCTTCTCAAGCAATTAATGATGCTTGCACTCCTGGGAATCCAAGAGAAGTAACAGTAGATGATTTAATTACAATCTATAATCAAGCTTACTAAAAGGAGTGATAAAATGTTAAAATCTAAAGTTGGATATAGTATAAATCCAGACCCATTTATTGCTGGCTTAGAGGCAGCAAAAGAGTCTACTAAAGACTTTAGCAACGTAAAATTAAATTTCTTATTTACAGCTGCAGATGATAATGTAAAAAAATATTTAAAGGGTGCTCAAAGTGCTACAACTTCACCAATAATTGGATGTACCAGTAGTACAGGAATAATAGTTCCCGATGGATATATAACATCACCATCTGGCTTTGCTGGAATGTTATCATTAAACGATTCAAATATGGTTGTTGGTATAGGATGTCACGAAGCAGGAAGAGATGCCAGAGCAATAGGAAGAAAAGTTGCGATTGAGGCTGTTGAAAATGCTAAGACAACGCGAGCACCTGCGTACTTTTATATGGTTGCAAGTCCAAAAGAAGAAGAAGATTATCTAATGGGAATTCAAGATGTAATAGGAAGAGTTCCAATGTTTGGAGGAAGTGCTGCTGATAATGATGTAGAAGGAAATTGGAAAATAATTTGCAATGATAAAGTAATTTCTGATGGAGTAGCAGTTGCATTTTTCTACACAGATAATGAAATTACAACATCATTTACAGGAGCATATAATGAAACTAGCAATATGGGGCTAATTACAGAGGTAAAAAATAATAGAACACTTGTATCCATTGATGGTGTATCCGCATTGAAAAAGTATGCACATTGGACTAATGTATCACCAAATAATTTAAAGGGAAAAAATCTTTTAGTAGCATCAATTACAAAACCACTAGGTGTTAAGGATCCTTTAGGAAATTTAACAGTAATAAGACATCCCATGTTTGGTAATGATCAAGGAACTCGTACAACATCAGATGATACAATCACATTAGGGAATAAAGTAGTGGAAGGAACTGCTATAATTCAGTTAGAAGCAACAGTTGATGAATTAATAAATTCAACATCGTTAACAATGAAAGATTTAAAAAAACAATTATATACTGAACCTGCTGCATATTTATTAATACATTGTGGTGGAAGAAGAGCAGGTATTGCTGATAGAATAGATGAGGTCCATAAAAATATATTAAAAGAAGCAAGAGGAGTACCATTTATAGTGCCATTCACGTTTGGCGAGTATGGATATGATGAACATTCTGCCAATATTTGTGGTGGTCTTATGTTATCATTCACTGCATTTGGAAAGAATTAATCAAAAAAAGTAAAGGAAGTTGAAAATTACTTCCTTTTTTGAATATATATAAGCGTCTAAAAATTATTAAAAAACTAGTCCAATAACAATAAAAAGTAGTGCCAAAATAATAATATAAAAAAACAAACATCTAAATTTAATAGACACCACCCCCTAATAATATATTCAAAATATTATATGAATAAATGAAAATAATAAATAATGTATATAACTATAAGTGATTGAGATAACTATAAAATTATGATATAGTTTTATAGAGGTGTCTACTATGATTAGTATTCTAGATATGATTAATGAATGTTCATCACCAGTATTAAGTAATATACTAAAAACAATAAAAAATGGTCTAAATGTCATTCAAATAATAGTTCCAATTCTATTGATGATTTTTGCTACATATAATTTAATAATATTAATACAAAATCCAGATGATAAAAAAGCATTACCAAAATTAAAAAATAGTTTTTTTGCAGCAGCAATAGTATTTTTTATACCTATACTTTTAAATGTAGTCATGAATATATTAGGTGAAAACTTTACATTATCATCTTGTTGGAATAATATAGGAGACTATAATGGTTCTCCGAAATACATGGAAATAACAGGTGAAGAAAAGAAAAATATTTATACAAACTCTGACGACTATGCTAAAGGAGAGAAAAAAAGTGATAGCAATAGTTCATATAATGCTGATGAAAAAATAGATGGAACGGCGAAACAGGTAGGAGATATTGTATGGGATCCCAATGATGTTACTAAAAAAAGTAATATCACAAGTTCACAATTAGTTGCAGTTTTGAATGCTGCTGGAGGAAATGCTAGAAACTTTATACCATATGCCAGTGGACTTGTAACAGCAGAAAATAAATATAATGTAAATGTTTTCTTTTTAATGGGAGTTGAAGCATTAGAATCTGGTTGGATAACATCAGCTATAAGTAGAAATTGTAACAATTTAGGTGGTGTATGTTCAAGTAGCTCTCATCCATCTAATGGTTGTGGAAGTAATAGTAATTGTAGTTTTGCTTATTTTAAATCAGTAAATGAATTTGTCGATTATCATGCAAATATGTTGAGTAAGAATTATTTAACACCAGGAGGTTCATATTATCACGGAAAAAGTCCATCCGCAGTAGTTACGAATTATTGTCCTGGATGTTCTGATTGGCCTGGAAATGTAACTTCAATTGCAAATAATTTATTCTCAAAAGTCTCAAGTGTGATGTAAGGAGCTAATATGAAAAAGAAAAAAAATAAAGATTCTACAATTTATCTTAAGATAGTATTTATTGTCATAGGAATACTTGCAGTAGTAATAGTTGCACTACTAATTAATAAAAATACAACATCAAAAGATGAAGTAGGTGCAAGACTAGAAGATTATGGCTATACAATTGGAGAAAAGGATGAAGCATTTTATAATAAAATAACAACAAATAATACACTCGATGATTACTATAATGATATGTCAAATAATAAGAACTCTTCATATCAAGAGTTTTATGTATCTAAATCTTCATATGACTTTATTGAATTAAAAATGTCCTACGAAGACAAAATAATAAAAACACTAAATATAACATCCGATTTAAAAACAAAAGCCATAGAATATAACTTTGAATTATCATATAATGACATTTACTTAATATTAGAAGGAACATCCAATACAAGTTTTACATGTAATACAATAACAGAAAGAAATACCACACCAGATGTTATAAAAACATATTGTAATACAATTAAACAAGAATTAATATCATTTACGTCAGAAAGAAATAAAATATTAGCTGATGAAAAAATACAGAATCTTTTGAAAAATAAATAAATAAATTACCTATACTATAATTGTATAGGTTTTATTATGAAAGGAGAAAATGTGATTTTAAATGTAGGTGCAAGGACAGATATTGTAGCATTTTATACAGATTGGTTTATGAATAGATATCATGCTGGATATTTATATGTAAGAAATCCATTTAATGAAAGTCTTGTTAGTAGGATAAATTTTTCAGATGTGGATTTAATTATTTTCTGTGCGAAAAATCCTATACCTATAATAAATAAAATACAAGAAATATATAAGCCAATTATTTTTCACATAACAATAACTCCATATTTAAAATATATTGAACCACACGTTCCAAATAAGAAAGAAATAATAAAAGCAGTAAAAATACTTTCTAAAATAATCGGAAAATAAAATATTATTATAAGATATGATCCAATATTTATTAGTGAAAGATATAATGTAAATTATCATAAAAAATGTTTGATAGATTATATAGTGAATTAGAAGGATATGTTGAAAAAATGCTAATATCATTTTTAGATGAATACAAAAATGTAAAAAATAATAAAAATATTTTAAATTATAGAGCAATGACAGAAGACGATTATAAAGAAATAGGAATATCTTTTAGTAGTAGTGAAAAAAACATAAAATGACGGTTCAAACATGCTTTGAAAAAAGAAATTTAGAAGAATTTGGCTTTATAAAAGAAGATTGTTTATCACAAGAATTTGCATATAAGCTTACTGAAAAAAATATAAAAAATGGACGGCAAGAAAAGAAAAACTATGTAATTGTGTAGAGATGGTTGATATTGGTGTATATAATAGTTGTATGCATTATTGCAAATACTGCTATGCAAATTTTGACGAAAATAAGGTTCGTAATAATTATAAAAACCATCATGATGACTCGACATTATTAGTAGGCTATTTAAAAGATACAGATACTATAAAAGTAAGAAAATCAAAATAAAACTCCAAATCTAAAAATGGAGTTTTTATAAAATTATTTATTTACTTTTTTTCTACCAAATAATTCGTCAATAGAAAAAGGCTTATAAATTTTAGTTAATCCATAAATAAAAGATGTTGGAATAACATTAAGAGCATTTTCATAATGGGAATATGCAGATTGAGATGTATTTAATCTTTTAGCAACAAAAGATTGTGTAACTTTATTTTTTAATCTTAATTCCGTTAAATTTTTAGCAAGTAAATCTAAGTCAAAATCTAGTGGATAATATTTCTCATTTTTAGAAATAATTCCAAATAAATAATCAAGACTCAAAGAATACTCATTAGCGTAGTCTATCAGTCTTTCTATAGGAATTGTATCCTTTCCAGTTTCCCATCCAGATATTGTTGTAAAGTGCAAGTCAAAAAAGTCAGCAATATCTTTTTGTTTTAAATCTAAATCTTCACGGCTTGCTCTTAAATTTTTTAGTATCATTAACCTTCACCTAAATTTATTATTTCAGTGAATTTATTAATTCTCTCTAAACTAGGGGAAATAGAATATATAAGTAAAATCAACGAAAAAAACATGAAATTTAATAAAAAAGATAAAAAGCAATTATTACTTGCTCGAAAAATTTTAAAAAAGTTGTATAGTAAAAAATGAAAGGAGGAACCTAATTTTATAAGTAGATAAAATTATAAATTAAGCGTGATAAAAAGAAAAGGTAGACAATGTTAGTCTACCTTTTAAAATTATATTTTAATTCAACTTTTTCAATTAAATAATACATGATGTATGAAATAAAACCAAGAATAAAAATACCAGTAATAACTAAATCAATATTAAAAACTTGAGAACCATACATTATCAAATAACCGATTCCATTTTTTGAAACTAAAAGTTCACCCATAATTACACCAATCAAGTTCATAGAAACATTTATTTTTAAAGTAGAAATAATATTATATATATTACTAGGTAAAATTATCTTGAAGAATACATCTAAATTAGATGCTCCAAAACTTTTAAGCATTGTTATATAATTTTTATTTACTGAAATAAATCCATTATATATATTAATTATTGTTATAAAAACACTAATTAAAAGAGACATAAAAACAATAGACTTAATTCCAGAACCAATCCAAATAATAATTAAAGGACCAAGCGCAACTTTAGGAAGAGAGTTTAGTACTGTAATATAAGGGTCAAATATTTTATAAACTTTATTACTTATTAAAAATAAAACGGCAATTATAAAACCAAAAATGTTTGATAATATAAAACCAGCAATTACTTCAAAAATTGTAATGTTAAAATGTTTAAAAAAACTTCCGTCTTTAATAAGACCACAGATAGTATTACAAATTCTACTAGGACTAGAAAAAAGAAAAGTATTTATGATGCCAACTCTAGATAAAAATTCCCATAAAAATAGAAAAAATAAAATTATAAAAAATCTAGAAACAATAATAAATATTTTCTCCTTCTTCATCTTTTTTAAATACATTAAATGTTCTAAACTATAATTTTTCATCTAAATCCCTCCAAATCAAATCAAAATAATCATTAAATTCAACACATTTACGATTATTAATAGGAGTAGACTTATTAGTAAGTTTAATATCATAAACATTTTTCACACAAGCTGGTCTATTGGATAAAACGATAACTTTATCAGACATACTAATTGCTTGATTTATATCATGAGTTACAATTAATGCAGTTATTTTTTCTTTTCTTATAATTTTATAAATATCTTCTTCAATAATTAATTTTGATTGATAGTCAAGTGCACTAGTAGCCTCATCAAGAAGTAATAAATCAGGTCTAATCGCAAGTGTCCTAATCAAAGCAACTCTCTGCCTCATCCCACCAGATAGACAACTTGGATATTTATCAATAAATTCGCCTAAACCATAGTTATTTAAAAGTTCTAATACATAATTTTTATTTTTTTCAGTTAACATATTTTTAATATCTAATCCAATTAGACAATTTTCATAAATAGTTTTAAAAGGTAATAAGCAATCATCCTGTAACATATATGCTAGACTAATATTTTTGTCAAAAATCACTTCACCAGAAGATTTATCAATTAAATTAGCAAGAATTGATAAAATAGTTGATTTGCCACATCCGCTTGGTCCGACAATAGAGACAATTTCACCATTATTTATTGAAAAATTTATATCTTTTAAAGCTAAAGTTTCACCATCTAGACTATGATAAATTTTACTTAAATGTTCCACTTTGACTAATCCCATAAAATACCTCCAAACTATATTATTCTATGTAAAAAAATTTAAATTGCTAATTATAAATTATATTTATTTGCAAGAAAATACTCTGTATGTTAATCTCTAATAAAAGGAGATATTTATGGATATAAGATATACAAACTATAATAAGTGTTTAACAAACGTAGCAAATTCAATTTTAAAATACTATGACTTAAAAACATACCATAGTACTTTAAAAGAATTAGATGATATATTAGAAGAAAAGAGGTATAAAAATATTATTTTAATGCTATATGATGGAATGGGGTCTAATATTTTAAAAAGAAATTTAAGTAGTAATAGTTTTTTAAATAAAAATAAGTTAATGAATATTGATGCGGTTTTTCCAGCAACAACTACAGCATCAACAACTTCAGTATTAAGTGGAAAAAATCCTAATGAACATGGCTGGTTAGGTTGGGATTTATATTTCAAAGAATTTGATAAGACAATTTCAATATTTCCAAATACAATAAAGGATACAAACTTATTATTTTCAGAACAAAATGTAAGTGAAATAAAATATCAATATACAAATATAATTAAAAAAGTTGCGACAAAAGTAAATTCAGTAGGACTTTTTCCTTTTAAAGAAACAAAATATATAGATATAGATGATATGCATAGTAAAATATTAAATATTTGTAACAATAATAAAAATAATTTTATATATGCATATTTAGAAGAGCCTGATAGCACCATTCATCGAAATGGAACAGATAGTAAAATAACGAAAAATTTATTTGAAAATCTAAATAGAAAAACAGAAGTATTTGCTAGAAAATTAAAAGATACTTTATTAATATTAATAGCAGATCATGGACATATGAATGCAACTCCGATATTTTTAAATCAATATGAAGATATTTTTAATTTATTGGAACATAACATTTCAATAGAAGCACGAGCTACCTCTTTTTTTATAAAACAAGGAAAACAAAAAGAATTTGAAAAATTATTTAATAAATACTTTAAAAATTATTTTATTTTATATACAAAAGAAGAAGTTATAAAAAATAGACTATTCGGTCCAGGAAAAAATAATATATATTTTGAAGATACAATAGGTGACTTCTTAGCAGTAGCAACAAAAGATAGATATTTTTTGTATAACGAACATGGTAAAATATTTAAATCGGTCCATGCGGGTATAACAGAAGATGAAGTAGTTGTACCATTAATTATATATAAGAGTTAAAAATAAAAAGTTAGGAGAAAACAATGATTAAATTAATAGGAATGGATTTTGATGGAACTTTACTGAATGATTCAAAAGAAGTAACAAAAAAAACAAAAGATACATTAAGAGCCGCAAGAGAAAAAAATATAAAAATAGTAGGAGTAACAGCAAGAACATTAGAAAGTGCTAAAAATGTAGTTGATAAAAGTTTGTTTGACTATTTAATATTAAATAATGGAGCATTTGTAGTAGATGAAAATAACAAAGTGATTGAAAAAAAAGTATTAGAAGAAAACGATATTTTTAAAATAACAGATATCTTAAAAGATAAGGCTGATCAAATAGATTATTGTACAGAAACAAAATACTTTATTTATAAAGGAAATCCTAATACAAGTTTATCTTTTATAAAAAGTATTGATTCATATAAAGAAATTAATGAAGAGATATGTAGAATAAATGTATTTATTAATAAAGAAATAATTGATGAAGAATTATCTAACTTGCAAAATAAATTTAAAAATTTACATACATTTATAATGCAAGACTCTAACGATACAAAAAAATGGATTGTAATAAATCCGGCTAACTTAAATAAAGCAAATTCACTAGAAGAGTTAGGAAATAAATTAGATATAGCATTAGATGAAATGGTATTTTTTGGAGATGGATTAAATGATTTAGAAGCAATAGAGAGAGTAGGAGATGGAGTTGCTATGGGAAATGCACTTCAAATAATAAAAGATAAAGCTAAACATGTAACTTTATCCAATAATGAAGATGGAATTGCTTCTTATATACTAAAAAACATTCTTTAAAAGACTTTAATTGTCTTTTTTAATTTTATACATTAAGTCATTATAATCAACTTTTTCTTCTAACTCTCCATAATCAATCATAATATCTTGTAGATGATTAAATGATTCTTCTGTAAATGTTGTATTTTTTGGCCATGCTTCAATTTCTCTATATTTTTTTACTGCTTTTTCCAAATCACTTAAAGATGTATCAGGAAATTGGTTTAATATAACTTTAGCAACTTCTTTATTACTATGATTATGTACAAAATTAAGTCCTTTCATTATTGCTTTATCAAAATTTTTAATTACATCTTTATTATTTTTAATGTAAGACTTTCTGGCTGAGAATGATGTATATGGAACAATACCTCCTAAGTTACCAACGCTTTCTACAATATAACCATAACCTTGTTTTTCAACTTGTGAAGCTGTTGGTTCAAATAATGTAACAAAGTCTCCCTGCCCTCCAATAAATGCACCACTCATTGCAGCAAAAGCAATAGAAGTATCAATGTTCACATCATGTCTTGGATCAATATTATTATTCTTTAAAGCATATTCTAATGTCATTTCTGGCATACCAGCTTGACGACCTCCAATAATATCTTTACCATTTAAATCATCTAATGTAAAATTATTATATTTTTTTCTAGAAACTATAAATGTTCCATCTTTTTGAGTTAGTTGAGAAAATGTTTGTAAATAATCTTTCTCTTTAGAGTTGTATACATATATTGTTGCTTCACTTCCACAAAAACCAATATCAGCATCCCCTGATAATAACGCAGCAGTTACCTTGTCAGCACCACTTGCTAGTATTAAATCAACATCAATATCATAATCTTTAAAATAATTTTTCTCAATAGCAACATACATTGGAGCATAAAAAACTGTATGAGCAACTTCTGCTAGAGTAATTTTTGTAGATGACTTTACCTCATCTTTTTTATTAAAATCAAAAATAGCAGCACTTCCAATTATGAAAATAGCACAAATAACTATAACATAACCAATTAATTTTCTATTCATATATCTCTCCTTACAAAATATTGTATGTATAAAAATTAATTGTGTTATAATGAAGTTGAAGGAGATGATTATGTGAAAATAATGTTTATATCAGACATTCATGGTATAAAAAATAACTTAGATAAAATTAGAAAAAAGTATCATGAATTGAGTTGTGACAAATTAGTTGTTTTAGGAGATTTATATTATATTGGACCAAGAAATAAGATACATAATGATTATGATATTCAATATGTAAAATCATTTTTAGAATCATTTAAAGATGATTTAATTTGCATGAGAGGTAATTGTGATTCAGATGTAGATATTATGGTAAGTGATTTTCCAATTGTAAGTGAACTTTCATATATATCAGTAGATAATAATGATATATATTTAACACATGGACACATATATAATGAAAATAATTGGAATAAGAAACATAGTATTTTAATATATGGACACCTGCATATACCATTTATAAAAGAGCATAACAATAATCTTTTTATTAATCCTGGTTCTATATCTTTACCAAAAGAAAATAATAATCCAACATATTTAATATATGATAATAATACTTTCACAATTTATGATATAAATGATAAAAAAATAGTAGAAAAAACAATAAATTAACAAAAAATGTGTTAAAAAGCCAAAAAAATATAAAAAATACGCAATAATAGGGGTCTAAAGGGTTATTTTACTTGCAAAAAAAAGACAAAAGTGTTATAATATAGCCACATTGAGTGAGGGGGATAATTTATGAAACTATTCAATAAAATGGCAAAAATGACAAAAAAAGTACTAGCTTTAATTGTTGCTATATCAATTATAGTTGGTTCTGTTGAAACTGTTAATGCAGCTTCAGAAACTATTCAACTTGGAGATGCACCTTATGTTAATGAAAGATATATAGCAAATGTAGGGTTCTATCATAAACAAACAACAAGTGGTCAAGAATTATATTGTTTAAACATTCATAAATCAACAGCAAAAAACACAACAGCAAAATTAGTAAAAAATAGTAATAATATAGATGGTGGTATTGTATACATCTTAAAAAATGGTTATCCTAATAAATCAATTACAGGAAACAAAGATAAAGATTACTATATTACACAAACAGCAGTATGGTGGTATTTAGATGAAACACGTGGTACATCAAATTTAGGTGAACAATTTAAAAACAATGGTACTGTAACAGCAAATGGAAAAGGAATGCGTGAAAAAATAAAACAACTAGTTACAGAAGCAAAAGCACATAAGAATGATTCAATTAATCCATCAGATGCTGCACTTGCAATTTCAGCAAGTCAAACAACAATGACAATTAAAGATAAATATTATACATCTGGTGACATTAAAGCAACAAAAGCTACAAACATAAGTGAGTACATGGTTACACTAACAAATGCTCCATCAGGAACAAAAATTGAAAAAGCTGATGGAACAGTTACAGATTATAATGGTGAGTTTAAAGTTAGTGCTAACCAATCATTTAAAGTAAAAGTTCCAGTTACAGCATTAAAAACAATTACTAGTGAAATAACAGTAACTGCAAAGGCAACAGGAACAACACAATATACAGCTTATGAATATCAACCAACAAATACAGCAATGCAAAATGTTGCATTACTAGAAAAGGTAACAAAGAATGTATCATCTGCAATTAAATTAAATATTGACTCATCAAGAGTTACAGTATTCAAGGTAGATACAAATACTAAAAAAACAATAGCAGGAGCAAAATTAGTTTTAAAAGATGCAAGTGGAAATACAGTTGCAAGTTGGACATCAACTATTAATGGTCACGTAATCAGAAACTTAGCAAATGGAAATTATACATTAGAAGAAACAGAAGCACCAAATGGATATTTAGTAAATAAAAATGTAACTAAATTTACAATTGATAATACTCATAGAGATATCAAAATAACATTTGAAAATGCTCCAAAGAAAGTTGTAGTTACTATAACTAAAGTAGACCAAGAAACAAATAGTCCATTAGCAGGAGCTGTACTAGTTGTAAGAGATTCAACAGGAAAAGAAGTTGCAAGATTTACAACAACTACTGACTCTTATACATTAACAGACTTAAGCAATGGAACATATACAGTAGAAGAAGAAAGTGCACCAGAAGGATACATTAAAAGTAGTCAAAAAGTGTCATTTACAATAGATGACCAACACTTATCACATCAAATCAACTTTGTTAATGCTAAAGAAACAATCGTTCCTAATACAGCATCATCATCTTCAATTATCTTAACAATTTTAGGTATTGCAATTTTAGGAAGCGGAATTGCATATGTATACAAAAACAGTAAGAAAGCCTAATAAGAATAAAAGAATCTCTCCTAGTGAAACAGCATTTATAGGTGCAATAATCACTCTAATAGGAGGATTCTTTATTTCTTATAACTATATTGAATCTCAAAAGATAATGGCCTATGATTATATGGCAAATGCGTTTTATGATGGAAATCAAGTAACAGTTGCAGAAAATGAAAATAATCAAACAGAAGAAAAAAAAGAAGGGTTGTCTGGAGAGATAACTAATGATTATATAGGATATTTAAATATACCTAAAATAAATTTAACAAAAGGATTTTTAGATAATAGATCATCAGAAAATGATGTAGAAAAAAACATACTTGTAGTAGAAGGTTCAAACTATCCAGATGTTGATAAAGGGAACTTCATACTAGCAGGACATTCAGGAACAGGTTGGAAAGCATTCTTTAATGACTTATACAAATTATCAGCAGGAGATACTGCCAAAATTACATATAAAGATAAAACGTATACTTATCAAATTACAAATATTTATAAACAACCAAAAACAGGTAAATTAGCAATATACAGAAATTATGATAAGACAACATTAACTCTAATTACATGTACAAATAATGATTCAACAACACAAACAATTTACATTGCAGAGTTAATAAATAAAGAATAAAAATTATTTAGGGGGTGGATGAATGAGCAAATTGTCTTTTATTGACAAATTACGAATACTTTTAAATATATCAAAAAGTTCAAGTTTATACATATTTATATTAGCACTATTAATTTTTGTAGGAATTATCTTTATAACTACAAACAAGAAAAATGCTAAAAGAAACAAAATGATATATGCAAGTATTTCAGTATTTATTTTAGTAACATTAGTAGTAGCATACCATGCATCCCTAAGTAATATGCTAAAGTATATGATGGATAACTTTTTCATAGTAGTATACTTTCCTAATTTAGCAATTTATTTAGCAGCTTTAATTGCAACAAACATAATATTATGGATAAGTTTATTCAATTATAAAACAACAAAATCTATAAAAACTTTAAATGTTTCAGTATATATAATAATGAACTACTTATTAGCACTTTTATTAAATATAGTTAATAAAAATAATCTAGATATATTTACGCAAAAGTCAGTATATGGTAATAAAAATGCAACAGCACTAATTGAACTTTCATCAATTATCTTCATAGTTTGGATAATATTCTTAATTATATATAAAATTATTTTAATTTATATAAGAAAAGATTATCAACCAAAAGTAAAGAAAATACTAATAAAGAAAAAAGTAAAAAAATTACCAGAAAATTTTGCTCCTCTAGAAACTCCTACATATATTTATGGTAGAGCTCCAAAAATGCCAGTAAAAGTAGTTGAAAAAGAAGTAAGAGTAACAGAACCAGTAAGAGTAAATGTAGAAAAAGACGAAAATTTACAAGATCTTGATAGTATGTTAACATTAGATGATTATAAGACTGTATTAAAAATGTTAAAGAGTCAAAAAGATAAAATGAAACAAGAAGAAGTAATAAGACAAGAGTTAAAAGAAGAGCAAAATAAATACAAAGAATTATTAGATAAACAAAGAAATAATGAACAAAAAAAATATGAAGAATTATTAAGTTTATATAGATAAGAAGCCATTCAACATTTTGAATGGTTTTTCTTTTACATTAAACTAATTTCATGTATAATAAAAAAAGACAGGAAGTGTGTATTATGAATTTAGAAGAATTAAATGAAAGACAAAGAGAAGCAGTCTTATATAATGATGGACCTTTGTTAATAATAGCAGGAGCAGGTGCTGGAAAAACAAAAACATTAACTACAAAAATTGCATATTTAATTGAGAAAAAAAATGTTGCTCCAGAAAACATTTTAGCAATTACCTTCACTAACAAAGCAGCAAAAGAAATGAAAGATAGATTATTCAAAACTATAGGACAAACTGCAAAATACCTAGAAGTATCAACGTTTCATAGTTTTGGTTTAAAATTGTTAAGAGAAAATTATGATGCATTAGGATATGATAAAAACTTTGTTATTATGGATAGTGATGATTCTTTAACGGTAGTAAAAAAAATAATCAAAGATATTGGATATGACCCAAAAATTTATAATCCAAGAGCAATTAGAAATAAAATAAGTAGTTGCAAAAATGAAATGACATCACCTGAAGCATATGAGAGATATGCCGCAAGTGACTTTGAAAAAGTAGTTCAAGAAGTATATGCAAAATATGAAAAGAAACTTCAAAGAAACAACTCAGTAGATTTTGATGATTTATTATTATTACCAATAGAATTATTTAAAAAAAATCCCGATATCTTAAATAAATATCAAGATTTATATCAATATATATTAATAGATGAGTATCAAGATACAAATGAGGCACAATACATATTAACAAAAATGCTAAGTGCAAAGAACAGAAAAATAACATGTGTTGGTGATGATTCACAAAGTATCTATAGTTTTAGAGGTGCAAATTATAAAAATATTTTAAATTTTGAAAAAGACTATAAAGATGCAAAAACAATTCTTTTAGAGCAAAATTATCGTTCAACAAGCAACATACTAGATGCTGCAAACCAAGTAATTAAAAATAATAAAATGAGAAAAGATAAAAACTTATGGACATCTAGAGGAATTGGAGAAAAAATAAAATATTATAGAGCTTATAATGAAAGAGACGAAGCCCAATACGTAATTAGAAAAATAAAAGAATTAACAAATAGAAATGTTGAATATAAAGATATAGCAGTTTTATATAGAACTAATGCTCAATCACGTGTATTAGAAGAAGAAATGTTAAAAGAAAACTTACCATATAGAGTAATAGGAAGTTTCTATTTCTATTCTAGAAAAGAAATAAAAGATTTGATTGCTTATTTAAGATTAATACATAATTCAAAAGACAACGTTTCATTATTAAGAGTAATAAATACTCCAAAAAGAGGAATAGGTCTAAAAACAATAGAAAATTTAACAATCCAAGCAGATGCTATGGGAGTAAGTATATATGAAGCAATTTCTAGTGGAAAAGAATTGGAATTTAAAAACCTAATTGAAAAATTAAAAGAAATGTCGAAAGATTTAACTCTAACAGAATTAATTGATAAAGTTTTAGATGCATCTGGAATGAAAAAAGAGCTTGAAGATGAGAAAACATTGGAAGCAGAAGTAAGACTTGAGAACTTAGAAGAATTTAAATCAATTACAAAAACATTTGAAGAAAGAGAAGGATTGATTTCACTAGAAGATTTCTTATTAGAAATAAGTTTAATAAGTGATGTAGAAGAATATAAAGACGATCCAAATAGAATAAGTTTAATGACAGTTCACTCAGTAAAAGGATTAGAATTTGACCATGTATTTGTAGTAGGAATGGAAGAAGGAATATTCCCACATATAAATTCATTAATGGATAATTCTGAGCTAGAAGAAGAAAGAAGATTATGTTATGTAGCAATAACAAGAGCCAAAGACGACTTACACTTAGTTAATGCTAGAAGAAGAACTTTATTTGGAAAAGAACAAATCAATCCAGTAAGCAGATTTTTAGGAGAAATAAATAAAGACTTAATAGAGACAAACGTAAAAGATGAATTACCACAAAAAGAAGAAAAAATTAATACTGGAGAAATGTTTAGAGAAGAAGATGTAGATTATCAAGTAGGAGACTTTGTCTACCATGAAACATTCGGAACTGGAAAAGTTGTAGAAGTAACGAACACACTTGTAAGTGTTGCTTTTAAACATCCACATGGAATAAAAAAATTGATGAAAAATCATAAAAAATTAAGTAAGGTATAAATATAAGTTATTATGACAAAATAAAACTATATGTTATAATGAACGTGTACAGAGATATAACATCTAAGGAGGATTTATGGATAGAGATATTACATTAGTTATATTAGCTGCAGGAATGGGTAGCAGATTTGGAGGGTTAAAGCAAATCGAGCCATTAGGACCAAACGGAGAATTTATTATTGATTATTCTGTATATGATGCAATAAAAGCAGGATTTACTAAAATAGTATTTTTAATAAAAGAAGAAAATTATGATATTTTTAAAGAAACAATTGGAGCAAGAGTTGAACCACATATTAAAGTTGAATATTGCTTCCAAAAAAATGACAATTTACCAGAAGGATACACGTTACCAGAGGATAGAGTAAAACCTCTAGGTACAGCCCATGCAATTTTATGTTGTAGAGAAAAAGTAAATGAACCATTTATCATAATTAATGCAGATGACTTCTACGGAAGAGATGCATTTGAAAAAGGAGCAGAATTCTTAAAAAGTATTAAAGATGAAAAACCATATCCATATGGTATGATTGCATATTTAGTAAAAAATACAATTACTGAAAATGGTGCTGTAAAAAGAGGAGTATGCGAAATTGATGGAGACGTATTAAATAAAATTACAGAAAGTTCAGTAGAAAGAATAGATGGTAAGATAATTGCTAAGCCACTAAGTGGAAGTGAGCCATTTGAAGTAGATGAAGATGATACTGTTTCAATGAATATGTTACTATTTACACCAAGTATATTTGACTACATTGAAAGTCACTTCAAGGAATTCTTAGATTCTAATAAAGATAATCTAGAAAAATGTGAATACTTAATACCTGATGTATTATTTGATACTATAAAGGAAGGATATGCAACAGCAAAAGTTATAAAAACAACTTCAACATGGTATGGAGTAACATATAAAGAAGATGCTGAAGGAGTAAAGAAAGCATTAAAAAAATTAGTAGATGAAAATGTATATCCAAATCATTTATGGAGTGAATAAGTAAAGAGAAATCTTTACTTATTTTCTTTCATTGACAAAGCAAAAATAGAAATATATAATTCATTATAGGAAGGTATATACTATGGGTAACAAAGGATTCACATTAGTCGAATTATTAGTAACAATATCATTACTTGGTCTGGTAACAGCTATGTCAATTCCAAGAATTATTGATATAAGTGAAAATAGTAGAGAAAGTAAACATAAAAAATATGGAGACTCTATTGTATCAGGAGCAAAATTATATGTGGACTCATATAGTAGTGATATGTTTGGAAACAGTAATTATGGTTGCAAAGATATATCAATAGAAGAATTAAAAAGTAAACTACTAGCAAAAGATATTAATATTGATGATGAGACTTGTCTAAATAATGAGACATATGTTAGAGTTATAAAATTAAATAATAAATATCAGTATCAATTATCATTAGAATGTACAACAAGTGATAAAAAAACAAAAATATATACAAGTAGTGTTATAGATGACTCATTAAAATGTAATAGTGATGGTACACCTTTAGGCCCAACGATTGTCTTCTACGAAAATAAAAGATTAAAAGATGAAAGTACAAATTCAAGCAAAGACAAAACAATAAAAGCAGTTTTAAAATCAGAGTTTGGGATAGAAGAGAATGCATCTATTTATTATAATTGGTCAACAGATCCAGAAGGGTTAAATTTAGTTGGTAGATGGACAGAAAGAAAAATAAATTCTAAAAAATCTGAAAAAGTAAGTTATGAAGAAGAATTAAAGTTCACAACAGCAGAACTCCCATCAGGAAAATACTATTTAAATATAAGATTATCAGATGACGATGAAAAGGCGAGTATCACCGATGCTGCAAATAATAATCCATTCATAGACATGTATAAAAGTGGTCCATATTTAGTTGATAAAACTCCCCCAGCAGTAAATGATTGTAGTGTTGTACAAATAGGAAGCAATTATAAATTTGTTAGAAATTCAGCATATGATGAAGTAAATGGAGTATCATTCCAAGTATGTCTATCAGAAACAGCTACTTGTAAACAATATACTTCTATAGACAATGCAAAAATAGAAAAAAGTAAAATTTTAGCAACTAAAAAATTATATATCTATTTAAAAGATTTATCAGGAAATATAAGTAAAAAAGAAATAGATTTCAATTAATTATTCAAAAAATCACTATATTAGTTTAAAATAATATTAGGTGATTTTTTTTATGAAAGAAAGAATAAATGAACTAATAAATAAAATTAATAAAGCATCTTATGAATATTATGCTCTAGATAATCCAACTCTAACCGATCAAGAATATGATGACTTATTTAGTGAACTGTTACGTCTTGAAAATAATAATCCAGAATTAAAAAGAAGTGATTCTCCAACAAACAGAGTAGGAGGACAAGCTTTAGATAAATTTGAAAAAGTAACTCATGAAACTCCGATGTTATCATTTGATGATATCTTTAATAGTGAAGAAATAGAAATGTTTGATACAAGAATAAAAAAAGTAGTTTCTAATCCAACATATACTTTAGAACCAAAAATGGATGGTCTATCAGGATCGCTTATATATAGAAATGGAGTACTAGTTCGTGCCGCAACTAGAGGAGACGGAGTAACAGGAGAAGATATTACTGTAAATGTAAAAACAATAAAGTCAGTTCCATTAAGATTAACTAAAGATATTGACATAGAAGTAAGAGGAGAAATATATATGTCAAAACTATCTTTTGAAAGAGCAAATGTTGAAAGAAGAAAAAATAATGAAAAAGAATTTGCTAATCCAAGAAACGCAGCAGCAGGTTCAATTAGACAACTTGATAGTAAAATAACTGCAAAAAGAGGATTAGACTTTATGGCTTATTTTATTCCTAATCCAGAAAATTATGGATTAAAGTCTCAACATGAATCATTAGAATTTTTAAAAACACTAGGATTTAAAACTAATTATAAACTAAATGGTTTAGCACATAATGCTAGAGAAATTGAAAGTTTTATAGAAGACTTAGGAAAAAAGAGAAGCTCCTTAGAATTTCCTATAGATGGTGTAGTATTAAAAGTTGATAATTTAGATGATGAGAAAACATTAGGATTTACTGCAAGAGTTCCAAGATGGGGAATTGCCTATAAATTTCCAGCTGTAGAAGTATTAACAACATTAAATGAAATAAAATTCACAGTAGGAAGAACTGGAAAAATTACACCTAATGCTATTTTTAATCCAGTTCATGTTGATGGTTCACTAGTTAGTAAAGCAACTCTTCATAATGAAGATTATTGTATTCAAAAAGATGTAAGAATAAACGATATTATCTCAATAAGAAAAGCAGGAGACGTTATACCAGAAGTTGTAGAAGTAAAACTAGATAGGCGTGAAAAAAAATCAACACCATTTAAAATGATTGAAAACTGTCCAATTTGTAATACGAAATTAATAAAAAAAGATGCAATGCATTTCTGTCCAAATGAGAATTGCCCAGCAAGACATACAGAAGGATTAATACATTTCGCATCACGAGATGCTATGAATATTGATGGTATGGGAGAAGCAATTGTACAAGACTTCTATAATATGGGATATTTAAGAAAAATAACTGATTTCTATCATTTAAGTAATTATAGAGACCAGTTAATGACATTAGAAGGTTTTGGAGAAAAAAGTATAACTAATTTAATTGAATCAATTGAGAATTCTAAGAAAAACTCTTTAGAAAGATTAATATTTGCCATAGGTATTCCCCATGTAGGAGCAAAAACAGCCAAAATATTAGCTATGAAATTTGATAATATGGATAATTTTCAAAAAGCTTCTATTGAAGAGTTAACAAATATTCAAGATATAGGTGATATAATTGCAAGAAGTATAGTAGAGTTCTTTAGTAGTGATTCAATAAAAGAGACAATTAAAGTACTAAAAGAATTAGGTGTAAATATGAACTATACTGGCGAAAAAGTGGAAGAACAAGAAGAATTCAGCGGAAAAACTTTTGTATTAACTGGAAGTTTAGAATTATTTACAAGAGATGAAGCAGAAGAAAAAATAGAATTATTAGGAGGAAAAACATCAGGCTCAGTTTCTAAAAAAACATCAGTTGTAATTGTAGGAGCAAATCCTGGAAGTAAATATAATAAGGCACTTGATCTTGGAATAACAATTTGGACAGAAGAAGAATTTAAAGAAAAATTAGAGGAGATAGAAAATAATGAGTAATCTGAGATTGATTATATTTTCAGACTTGCATTATACTGACGAAGAGCAGAATTGGGAAACAAAAAGAAAATTAGTAGAGCAAGCAGAACCGATTTTAGAAAAATTAATAGAAAAAATAAATAACACAAAAGAATTAGATGCAGTTATTAATTTAGGAGATTTCATACAAGCAACAAAATATAAAGAAAGAGATTTAAGTAACATAAAAAAAATCTGGAATAAATGTCAACGAATAAAATATCCATTTTATACAATATTAGGAAATCATGAATTAAAACTAGTAGATAGTAATAAAGAAGTATTAAAAATATTTGGTTATGAAGAAGCAACATATTCCATAAATATAAAAGATTATCATTTATTATTTCTTGGAACCAATGTAAATAAAGAAGATGAAAAATTTAAAACTCAATATATATCTAAAAAAGATTTAGAATTTATAAAAGAAGACTTAAAAATTAATTCTAATAAAAAAATAATTGTTTTTTCACACTTTGGTATTATTGAAGATAAAGACTTAATGAGTAATTATTGGGCATATACAGAATATGGTGAAAATTTAATGTTACAAAATAGAAAAGATTTATTGGAAATATTAAATAAATATAAAATATTAGGAATCTTTTGTGGACATCAACATTGGACAAAAACTTTAAATAACAATAGTATAAATTGTTATATGTTAGGTTCATTAGTTGAAAATATAAACAATGATAATATACCAGATGGAGTATATTTTGATGTGTTAGTAGATAAGAATAATTTAGAAGTAGAAGAAAAACATATAAGAATATAAATCTATCATAAAACGGTATATTCTATATCTTTTAAAAAGCAAGTTTTCCTTTACAAATCAATAAAAATTTGCTATAATATGTGCCATAAAAGGGGGAGTTTGCATGTTTTTTAAAAAGAAAAAAAATAATGAATATGACTCTTATGAAGATGATATATATGAAAATGAAGAAACAATAGATTCATATGGTGAAAAAGATTTTAATTCAAATAATTATGATGAAACAGATATTGATGAAGTAATTGAAGTTGATGAAACAAATGAAAATAGTAATAATTATCTTGATGAATATAAAGAATATAATGAAAAAAATAAAGATAATTTCTCATATTCATCAAATAGCAGAGATGAAATTATTGTAGAAGACAATTTAACTGATGAAAATGATGAATATTCAGATGAGTATGATGATTTTTCAATGGATGATGAAGATGATGCATATTATGAAAAGAAAAGACTTAATTCAAACGTTTTTGCAAGAATTATAAATATTATTTTCATAATATTATTAATCTCAATGACAATGATAGCAGTAGATGTAATCTCAGTTGCAAGATATAATAATGGTCCATTCTTCGCAATACCATTACATACATATAAAGACGGTGGAACAAAAGAATATTATGGAATAGGTTATAAAGTAATAAAATATAATCAAGTACAAGGTAGAAGAGACAAAGAAATAGGTTTTTGGAATTTAAAATATAATGCAGCCCCTGTAACTATACAATCAATCGATCTTGCTATTGAATTTCAAAAAGATGAAGAAAAAACTTATAGAAAATATTATAAAAAATTTGTAAGAATTATTTCTACATTAGAAAATGTGGATACTAGAAATAATAAAATTACAATAAGTTATGTAGATGAAGGAAAAAAATATTCATTAGATATAGATTGCAGTATGGCTAGCAAAAATAGTAATATTTCTAAATTAGAAAAAGGAAAAGAAATAACTATAATTGGTACAGTTACAAAATACGATTTTAAAACTAAAAGTAAAGCTGGAAAAATATATATAAGTGATTGTTTTGCAGAACAATAAAACTTAAGAAACAGATAAATAAAAATCTGTTTTTTTGTGGTATAATAAGGAAGAGGAGTCTAGCACATAGTGTGGCTGTAAATGTATAGAAACAAATTCATAGTGCGAAATTATTATACATCTAGATGTATAATAAAAAATACAAATAGAAAGGGATTAATCAATAATAGAAAATAATTAATATTTCTATAAGATTAATTAAACGAGAGAAGTATGAAAATAATATCATGGAATGTAGCAGGACTAAGAGCTTGCTTAAATAAAGGATTAGACCAATTTTTCAATGAAGAAAAAGCAGACATTTACTGTTTTCAAGAAACTAAAGTTACAGAGGAGCAAGTTGCTTTCCATCCATTAGGTTATAACGAATATATATATCCAGCAGAAAAGAAAGGATATTCTGGAGTAATGATATATTCAAAACAAGACCCAATTTCAGTTAAATATGGAATAGGTGATGAAGAATATGATAATGAAGGAAGAACTATAACCTTAGAGTATGATAACTTTTTCTTAGTAAATTGCTATGTACCAAATTCAAAAAGAGAACTTGAAAGATTAGAATCAAGAATGCGTTTTGAAGACTTGATGAGAGAGTATTTAAATAAATTAAAAGAACAAAAAAATGTTATCTACTGTGGAGATTTAAATGTAGCACATGAAGAAATTGATATA
>ULLK01002176.1_pt1 | contig 28851 bp, 29 predicted proteins | sample 1951411 | NCBI WGS metagenome assembly ULLK01 (sample SAMEA4835526, study PRJEB28245) | human gut metagenome | biome: gut microbiome; material: fecal sample | place: Denmark | collected 2008 | reverse complement strand
CTGTGGCGTCACCAAATAAAACAAATTTATTAACGAATCCTTTTGTATCCGTCCGCTCTTTGCCCTTGTTTAGAACAATTTTGCTTTTGAGGTGTCCTTTTTTATCAAAGGATGCCGTTATTTGTGCCCCTCCTCCGGCAGATGTATCATGAGTCTTCTGAGCGCTTTTAGCATGTCCAAACACGTTCTCCTGAAATTGATCCATTTTAGACTCATCTTTAAAATCAAAATGCACAAATTCATCGTTAGTTTGATTCTGTATGTCATTTTCAGATACTACTGTATGTGTACGAAATAGTGGGGTACTATGTACATATGGTGTATCAGAATCAGCTTTATCTGATACATCATTATTATCTTTCACATCCTCCAGCTCTAGTTCTGAAGTATCTTCCGCTTTAGCTTTCGTCTTATTCTCTGTAAGATTAGTTATACGATATCCATACTTATTTACAATTTCAGGAGATTTTCCTTTTATTGGATTTTCGGATTTATTTTTTTCATCACCCGATATTTTTGAGGAAGAGGAAAAGGCTTCTGTTTCTTTTTTGAATTTTTCATACGATTTATCATCAGAAAAAGTTGGCATCTTATCACCTCCAGTAATTTGCGCCAAATTGGCGCAATCTAATGTTAAATAGCAGAATCCTGATTATATCCATCTGTATTGACATATTGATATAATTTACATTTATCACTCATACGTATATCAAAAGGTACTGTTACCGATCCCATCTTTAACAGCCCCGTGCCCTTAGAGGCACCTTCAACGAAATTGAACATAGCAGGACTGATGGAAGGAAGGAATTCTGCCAGCTTTTGTCTGTCAATCGTCGACTGATTCAGCATAGCAAAATATTCCGTATTACTTAATATAGCTGCCAACTTATCAGAATTCGGAGATTTATTTAATAAATCCGTCATATTTTGCGTTATTCCCGTCATTGATCCATGAAGTTTACCAACCTCTTTCCATAATTTGATAACAAAATCAGCCACAGCCGGGATACCCAAGAGCTCATGAAACTCGTCTATGTATACATTTGTCCAATTATTCTGCTTAAAATTTTGAACTATCTTATTTCTGACAATCTCAAGCATAACAAGCATACAAGTTACACGAAGGTTTTCCTTAATCCCACTAATATCAAATACAATAAATTTACGATTAAGATCAATGTTCGTTCGATGGTTAAAAAGGTTTAATGATCCATTGACGAAAATTTGCATATGTGCTGCCAGCTTTTGAGCTATTACATCATCGTCCATGTCCTTCAGTTTCTGATACACATCTTGCAGCGTTGGACTATATTTTCTCTCCTGCTCTTCAGCTGTCAAATTTGATGCTATTGGCAAAACAGTCTCTGGCTGCTTCATATAAGATGGAACACTGAATTCCGTAACCATTTCTGATTCTCCATTGATCTTCTTCCTCATTGCATAGTTTTCAGAGTAAACCTGCTTGATTACTTTGTTTAGAACGCCCATTTCTTCTGAATCAATAGTTCTTCTCATGCAGCTGGACAACAACGTTAATATGAAATCTGTTTTCTCCGCAATTATTTCCTGCAGCGTAGCATAATCAACATCCGCAAAATTGACATCCATCGGATTTACATACACTTCTTTTTGTGTGTCAAATGAAACGACCGCACCATTCACTCCAGGTGCATGAGCGATTCCCTTATATTCGTTTTGAGGATCAATGATTAGTATCTGATCTTCCGGATACAGACATCTATTACCTATAATTTCACATTTCGCAAACACCGATTTACCATATCTGGTCCTTCCCAAAATCATTCCATGATAACTATCCAGCAGCTTTCTGTTTGCAATAATTGGATTCTGGCTCAGCTTGTTGATTCCGTAATATGTGCCATTTTCATCGTTAAGTTCTTGCGTTTTAAACGGCATATACATTGCAAGACAAGGCGCTGAGAAATTTGCCATCCGCTTAAATTCCTGCACACCAAACATAAATGTCGAATTTAATCCTTCTCGTTGCTTATCAAAGCACTCTTTTACTTCAAATGATTTGACACCTCCAATTGCTTTAATCTGATCCGTAATATCTTCCAATTCTTCATAGCTTTTTGCCAAAAACGCAATCATAACAGTTGTATTAAAGAAATGATCATCACCAGTTTCCACCTGTCTCGCAAGTTGAATTAACGAATCTTTTTCTGAAAGCAACTTATCACTTGCATCCGCAAGAAAATCGTTATTATCACGGTTTCTCTTTTTTTCACGTTCAATCTGCAATCCTACCGATGAATGTTTCCGAATGATTTCCTGTTTATATCCTGACAAATCTAATAATTCCGAATTTACTGTGACATAGTTGGTAGAGTTAATCTTCGCAAGTTCCGCCAATGTATCTGACTCTAATGACTGTGCATGTTTGGAAATATACATTACACGTCCATAACGATTACCATTAAGAATAAAATAATCATTATAGAACACCAACGATTCCGGACTAACAATATCTATCCAGTCTTTATTTTGTTTCATACAATTTTTCCAATCAAATTTGTAGCTTGTACGCAGTCCCGTATGTGTAAAATTGTACCAGATCTGCATTCGTTCATTCAAAGATATCGGTTTCAGGGAAGATCCCGCCATTCCGTTAATTCCAATCTGAATCAACGTGCTGCTTAAAGTTGCTTCTACACTTGCCAGTGCGTTCTTCGCCTCACGAATATTCTTCGCCTCTACTGTAAGAGTTAAATAGATTGTCTGATACAGGCCTTGCTTTGCATCTGTAACCTTTTCATTGATCACTTCATTGAAAGCATCACAAAGCAGATCCATTTCATCTCCACGCTTTTTATATAATATGCGCTTGCTAAATGCGCTTTCATCTACATACTCATCTGCTACAGTATAGGAAAAACGGCAATTGATACTATTAAGTACCTTGCTAAAGTTAATAATTATTGTCTTCTGTTCTATGTCTGTCACGCCTGCAAAGTTAATATCTGACAGTTTAAATAACTTAGAATATTTTCCATTGTTAAGAACAAAAATGCCGGATTCATCAATAGCTTTAACCGGAAATAATTCTTCGGTAGACTGTGGATTTATATATAATGGTTCATCATACTTTTTAGTCTTCCCATATTTAGTAGTTAAAAATGCCATGTCCTTTTCCTCCCCTACATAAAGAGATTGCTGATTATCCGTGGATTTGTGTTTTGCATCGAATGAAAATCTTTCATTCCAAGCGAACTCATACTTAAGAAAATTTCTTGTGTCCGCCCAACCCCTGGCATAAGCAACACCTGTTCCTTATCGTAATAATCGAAAATACGATCTGTCATATTTTCAAGCTGTTCAGAGTCATTTTTTATAACTGCAAGAAAATAGCTCATGTTGATCACATTCTGCTGATCCAATTCAGTCCGTTCATTAGAGTACCTGCTATTAAGAGCTAACCGATAAATCTCCTTATCATCTGCATCATAGCTTTGAAAATCAATACATACCAGATAAGTAGCCTGTTCTTTTTCAAATAAAGTTGTCATTTCCGGCATATCATGCGGATAGCCTTTTCCCACGCACACAATTCCACAGTTATCATTGTTCCCACTTAAAATGAATTTTCCATTTCCAGCATCTTTACAATTATCCCCAAAATTTAATGTTTCTTTTGACGAAAATAACCGTCCTATATCAAATTGCTGCATTTTTCCTGAATAGTTCAAAACCATATAACTGAGCAGATTATCTAATGTACAAGGTTGGATATCAATGTGCAAGATAGAAGTGATCTCTATCTGTATTTTATTTTCAAATTCTTCAATTTCTTTTTTGGCCTCATAATATGTTCCGGCTTCAAAATTAACCGTCATAAACATATAACTGCCTATCTTATCGCCACTATTTTTCAAGACCTGTGTAAATCGAATTCTATTGTGAAATGTATCGCACAATGCCTTGATTAGCTCATACTTTTTATTTTGTAAAATTGCCGGGCGTACCGTATAAACCTTTTTATACCTTTTATCTTCACAGAAAAACACGTTGTCCTGTTCCTGAACTGCCAGAATACCTAGTTTCTTTTGTGCCGAAGATGAAAGATACTTCAATGACGTATTGACCTCTTTGATTCTACGTTCTTCAAGTTTTCGTTTCTTTTTTTCTTCACTCATATCTTATCCTTTCCATTTGCGCCAATTTGGCGCAAATCCAATCATATAGTTAAGCGCACGGTTTCAAATAATCTTTCTTGTTATATACCTTGGCATAAATAAGCTGCTGTGTTGTAGCATCCCATCCATCAATTTCCAAAATTTCGTCAATGCTGAAATTACTCATATGTATAAGGGTAAACGGTGTTGCCGTAAGCATTTCTTCCAAAGTCTCCATTGAATAATCAGACACATACCTTGCACACTGAGCAAGACGTATTACCGAACCAGCTGCTGTATTTGCATGAATAGTGCCAAAAAATCTTGCTCCCGTACTCATAGCCGTTGTAAAGCAATTTAAGGCTTCTCCACCTTTTATCTCGCCTATTACAAAATTATCAATATCCTGCAATAAACCAAGTCTCAGTTCATCTTCCAATGAAAATTCAATATTCTCATTCATACGTTTAATTTCCATCGTATGCTCAAACTGGATCTGCGGATGCACGTTTGAATAAAGTTCATCCGATTCCTGCGATACCAAGACAGATTCACCAAACGGAATTAAATCAAGCATATTATTTAGTAATGTTGACTTACCGGATCCACCTCGTCCAGAAATCAAAAAACCATATCCAGACACGATACGATCTTTTATATATAAATTCATTTCATCATCCAACATTCCCGCTTTCTTCAGATATTCCCACGAATACTTATGTTTCGGCATTTTACGAATATGAATGTTATGATTCTCTGTGGATACAATATGCTTCAATTCAACGTCGATTCTAAGGTAAAAATCATCTACACCCTTCCGATCTGTACAATGCTGTAAAGATGCTTCTTCGTTCATTACCAGGCGATGAATACGCATTATTCTATCAAACCAGTTATTGTAGTCCTCTTCACTTTCAAAAGAAAGATCCGTAACATATCGTTTTCCATTTGCCTTACAGGTGATCTGATTCCATTTATATACTTTGATATCAGAAACATCTTCAGCTTTAATCAATGGTGTTAGAATATAATATCCAAAAACACACTCCTGAAACAGGTCCAGCAATATCGTCTGTGCAGCATCTCCACAATTATGGTTGCATTTCAAAAATTCTTTTGCCTTATTCATAAGCATAATAAAATCCTGTTCTGTACCCTGTATGCATTTTGTTATCATCGCAGGATTTAAGTCAACAATATTGGTTCTTAAATTGATAAAGTCATTTTTTATCTGATTATGCGAATATAGTGATGACACATGGTATATTTCAGACTGTAAAAAAACATTTTCATAATCTGATTCCAACATTATAGAACTGTTGTGTGGTGTATAATTCAACCTCATATCTTATATTCCTTTCCTCTGACTATTTGACTTTGTGTGCATTGTATCGGAAACATATTTTTTTGCTGCAGCTGCCGAATCGAATTCATAAACCTGATCTGAAAATCCGTATTTTTTTTGAAGTCCTACAATTCGAAGATATCCGTCAGAGTTCTTATTTTTAACAATTGGCACCATTATTTCTTCTTGAGGTTGTCCAAATCTGTTTATAACCTCAATTTTCAATTGATCTTTACATATAGATGATAAAGCAATATATGATGGTGTCTTTGAATCAGCAATAGCACAAATCGGGCGATCCTCATATACATGATTAACTGCTTGAGAAAAACTGACTCTTATATCCAAGTCGGGATATTTTTCTTCTGTGATTCCGGTATCAGATTCTACCTCTTGTTTAACTGATTTTTCCAACTGTACCTCTTGATGTGAGTATTCTTTTGCAAGTTGGAATTGATCAAATCGTTTGCAAGTTGAAAGTTCATATTTATTTTGAAAATTTTTCAGCACACTATAAAACTGATTTTTATCTTTGTAATTATTTATTTCGTCAATAATATTTCCTTTTGAATCCACAACAGCAATACTATATGCCTGATAATTTTTTCCACTAGAATCTTGTCCAACAGACTTTACAATTTTAAGGACAACATCTGTATTTACAGATGAGACATAAAAACTATTCATTTCAATCGCCTGATTTGAGGAAGAGTTCCATTCAAATCCGATTACACTTTGGAAATTATCCTGATTCTGAGTAATCATTCCTCGCTCTAGCCCATACTTTTTTAATTCACGATATTGTTGTGATAATTCATTAAGTTGGGCTCGTGCATACAAAGTTCTTTCGGTACACTCATTCATAAAATCTGCTACTTCGAAAATTTCTTTTCCGTAGTTATTCTTCAATCGTCTCGTGAGCTCCCGGTACCGTTCAAACTCTGGTCTGTATTCCTCTACATTTTCATGTTCATAGAGATACGACCTTTTCTCCAGTTTCTTCATCTCCTCATATATTTTTATAATTGGATGATATTTTCTCATCGCATACGCAATCATATTCTTATCATGCGCAACACTTTTCTTTGCTTCCACAATAGCATCAAGAGCACCCTGAACAGATCCATCGTTGGAATAAGTCTGAACATATGAGTGCACCCGTTCAAACGAATTAAGATCATCCGCGATCTTATTCAACTGCCAATTTAATTTTTGATTCTCGCGCCACGGATTTTTACCAAGTCTCAGCTCATGGATCATCTTTTTTTTCTCCGAGGCTGTCATATCTTTATATTTTTTCAATTTAACAGTAGTCGGACTAAACACATCATTTGTCGAAGTTGCTGCATAGTTTCCAACATCTGCTAAAATAAATTTTTCACGCTTAGTTTGAATTTTTTCGATAATTGCATCTCTGGTGTAATTGGTTCCAAGATTATGCGTTCTTATCGCCTTCTGTTGTCCCGGAACACATAAAGAAATATGTTTTCCAACTCTTACTTTCACGCCCTGATCATTTAAGTTTTTCAAAAATTCTTCAAACGAATCCGCATTCTCAATCGCAAGATCAACAGCATTTCGCAATTCAGCTTTCAGCTGCGGATATTTGTAGGCAGATGCACTTTCTTTCTTTTCCCATTTGCTATTGGGTGAAAAATTATACCAATTAGCATATTTATTTACACAGGGCTGCAATACTTTACTCACAAAGTTTTTGTCCTGATGTATTTTTTTCCCATTCATACCAACAGAATTAACTATTACATGTACATGTAAGTTATCTGTGTTCGTATGTACTGCAAAAACAGCTTGATTATTTGGGAATATCTCTTTCAAAACATCACTGCATAACTGCATGAGTCTGGAAGCATTAGATGGATCAGACTCATCTTCCGGCAATGATATCAACATGTGCAGTGCAGCCCTTCCATTCTGTTTGTCAAAAAACTTTTTGACTTTCATCATTTCGTCTACTGCATGGGACACATCTGTAGATGCCACATTGTGTCCACCGACATACGCCCCATCAAATGTTTTCAAATCGTTCTCAACATATTTACATTCCCTAGTCAGCTGGTCCAATGGATTTAGTTCTGTTTGTGCAACTGTTTTTTCACTGTTAAGAATATAGCCAACACTATCTGCTAATTGTGCTTTTGTTCCCTTTTTAACGGAATCACCTGTGATATTCCAAACTTTTACAACAATCCCACCACTCATTTTTTATTCCTATCTGTTTTCGATGATTGCGCCAAATTGGCGCAATCATCGATCGCGCTTTTTACTGTGGCGGTCACCATGTTTATTTTTTCATAGAATAACAATTTATCATTTGCATCAAAGTTCTCATTTATAATAATTTCTTTCATGTATGTATTTAACTCAGATATCTGCTTAATAACTTTCTGAAAAGAAATAAATTCCGGAACTCCATTTTCATGTTCAGCGATCAGATAACGTATATATGCGGATTTTGTCAATCCAAGTTCCGCTCGTCTTCTCTCAAACAAATCTATATCGTCACTATTCATAGTAATTGAAAATCTTTCCATAAAACCTCATTTTCTATTTGCGCCAATTTGGCGCAAATCAAATATTATCGAGCATGCTATCATCAAAATCAATTTTCACAGATTCCAAAAATTCTTCTTCCGATGGTATATTTTCAGAAATAAAATCTGTTTCATTAGCATCCGGAGAACTTTGTGCCAAATTGACGCAAAGTTCTCCGTTCGTTTCAGAATCAAGATGATCAGAAATTTTATTTAGCATTTCTTTCACAGCCTTTAGTTCATCAATTGGCACAAGCTGAAACATTTCTTCTTTCCCATTTACTTTTGCATGTATATTCCATTTTCCCTGAACCAGTTCTTCTGCCAATTCCTGCTTCAAGTCATATTCCGTTCCTTTATGTATCTCCGAAACGTATAATTCTATAATTTCTCTATTAAATGATTCACTCGGTTGTTCCAGCAAAGCTATAACCAGGTTGGCATCAAGGTTGATTTCCGCAGCTCCTTGTAAAGTTTTGAGATATTCCTGATCTATTCCCGGAGTTAAAAGAAAATATTTTAAATACTTTTCTTCATTCGAGCAATTTTCATGCAGCAACTCCAAAATGTTATTTTTCCGATCTTCGTCATATGCTGTGGCAATTTTATCAGGTGACTGATTTTTAGGGTTTGCGCCAATTTGGCGCAAACCCTTCCAAAATGATAATTTGTTTTTTAATGTGCCAATCGTATTGCCCACATTTTTCTTTTTCACATTTTCCCTAGATAGTTGGATCTTCAAAGGTGTATACCAGGAAGGTCTCTTTCCTCCATAAATTCCAGGAACAGACGATATTGTTTTTGCGAATGGTTCTACGTCAATACTTTTATCCTTTGGGGTAGAACAGATATCTGATACTATAATTTCCTGATTCACTTGTGCCTTAAATTTATCCAAAAGTTGCCATACTGAAGATTTCATAGTATTCACTTGATCTTGTAACATTTTATTATGTTCTTCCAGTTCTGCATTTTCCTTTGTAAATCTCTGCATGTCAGACACAACAAGACCAAGTTCATTTATTTTCTGGGCATGAATTTCATTTAACTGCTCATATAAAAATTTATAAGTCTGATGTTCTTCATTTTCATATTCAGACAAATCAACCAGAACTTTGTCCGGACATTCTTGATGTATTAGCTCAACAATCTCTGACAATTCCATAATCACACCTCCGGTCAGAACTATGACAAGCATAGCCGATACTATAAGGAAAATTGTTATAGAAAAAACCATAATTTACTTATTAAATTGCATTTAAGAAACTTTTGCGCCAATTTGGCGCAAAATACAAAACGTGCAACATTGCATCTTAAAAAGATCGTATAAAACACCCTATATTTATGTAACAGGATACGCATAAATGCACACTCACTTCACTGCGCTCCGTTCGGAGATTTACGCACCCACACCGCCAGGCGGATGTGCAGCAAGGGGACACCCCTAACACCCCGAAAAGCTATTTGCAATTTTCTATATAGAAAACTACATTTTCCATACTTTCCTTCATCCTTTATATAACACCATTTAATAATCACAAATCACAATTAAGGAGGAAACACAAATGGAAACTAAAATGACAATGGAAATAGGAACGGAAGGGGTAACCGTTTTTGGAATTATTCAAGACGAATATGGGAAATATGATATTCTTCCAGTAAACACTTCTCAATCCAACCTTTCGCTACTTCAAACCCAATCTCTTCATGATATATCTATAACTTGTTGGCGCAGCGAATATCCGGATATCCTATTCAAGTTGTTAGTTGGTATAGATGTGTTTAAAGAAAGGATTGAAGCAGAAGCAGCTTATTATAATACGCGGGAGTTAGGATAATCTGTGCCAAATTGGCGCAATCTTTCTATTCAAACTAATAAGAGCTGCCCTCTCTGATTAACATCATTTAGGCAGCTCTTATAGCATTACGTTTATTTAATAGTTCATATTGGTATCTGTTTGCGCCAATTTGGCGCAAACTACAATTCCATCTTTTTGAATGGATACTTCCATTTGAGTCGTGTATTACAAAATGGGCATTTCGGAAATCCAACTTTAACGGCCAGCCCACAATTTTTATTCGGACATCGAAAACTGTTGAATTTTCCGTTTTCTGAATACATGGCATTAAGATACATATTTTCATCCCATACGCTCGAAGTATCAAAATCATATTCTATAATAATAGGTTTCTGTGAAAACATTTTACTATTTTCCTCTTTTCTTATTCATAGGAGCCAATTGTATCAGCTCAGGTTCTTTTGTGTTAATTTGATGCAATGAGTTATCTGGTTTTTCCATTAATCCAGAAGAACGCATAGTCTTTTCAAAATGAATATCAAACTGTTTCATACGTTCTATCTCAACCTGCATCAATTTCTGAATCATTTGCTTTAACCCGTCCGTATTGCAATCAGCCAAAAGATTCATATATTGTGTTCGTTCTTCTTTTGGAATAACGAAAGGTGCATATCCTTCTGACATAGCAATTTTATTCATAAGAACACGTCCTGAACGACCATTTCCATCTCCAAATGGATGGATTCTTTCATATCGAATATGAAAATCGGCTAAGTCATACAGAAAATCCTCCGATTTAAAGGAAGTATATATTAGTTCATTAATCAATCGCGGAATATCAGAAGCGTCTGGCGGAATATGTTCTGCCCCCAAAATAAACACCGGAGAAGTTCTAAATGAACTAATCTCATTTATGTTTTTATTGATGATACGACCAATGTTGATCAGATAAGAAGCCGTTATATCTTCTTCCAAATGATCAAAAATATAATCCATCGCATATTTTAAATTGATTGCTTCGTATAACTCTCTTGGTTTTATATTGCTAAGTATTTCATCCGATGAACAATTAAAAATAACTTGATACGTCTCATAATACGACAAGGTACTTCCCTCAATCGCATTGGAATGGTAAACGCTCCTTGTTATATAATCTTCAAAGTAGTTGTTATTTCTTCTTATCATATCAATTAACGTTTTATTTTTTATTCCCATTGCTATTCCTCCACATCTCGATCAGCTCCGTACAAACCGTGCGTGTACCCCCAGTAAGCCTCTTTCTCACTAATATTATGTTCTTTCGCAATTTTTTGTACTTCTCGCACAATCATTTTTGCCGTGAACTGTCGCTGATCTGATGACAATTCTTCCAATTTTTTCTTTCTTGTCAATTCAAACGCTTTCATACTTATCACATCCTTAATCCTGAATCTTTAAATTTGCTTCGTGCAGCCTGAACTAATCTCTTTCTTCGTTCCTACAAATCTATCTTTTATTCTCGGCTTTCCTTAATAATTTTGTTAATTTTCTCCGGTTAGTCGTTTGAAAAATGTAAGGCTTTTCGTTACAATCTGAATAATGCAAAATTATCGGCGTCCATAAATCTTTCTTGTATTGATATTCCCCTATGATTGCATTATAAACGGGTTCGTTCATCCAACGGAATCGATCATATGCCTGAAATTTATTTAAGTTTTCATTATGACACAGTATTTGTATGGAATGATCGTTGCTTTGTTGTCTCCATATTTCTCGAAATCCATCCTTTTTTATTTCATCTGTAGTCAATAAGATTCCATTATCAATAAACGAATATTTAACATATTTATTTTCCATGAACTGAACAAACATATCTAATCCTTCTTTTCAATTTAAATATAACCATAAAGAAATATTCTACTTATTTTTCAGATTAATCTCTATATTCTAATTCAAAATGTTCAGATTTTCATCATATACCATTATAGCACTCTTGGACATAAGATTGGCACTGGTAGATGCAAGATATTCTGTCTGTCCTTGAATTGGATAATATAAATACTCCATTCCATAAGTTCCATCACTTCTTAAAACCTTCTTACACTGAAGATAGCAAGCCCCGTCACAATTTAATTCTACATCATCCATATGATTCTGTGGAATGTTGGAGTCGTACACTCTGAAAATAAGTTCTCCTGCATAGTTGTAATAATAATCATAAACTGTAATGGTATGACCGGACCCATTCTTTAAATACAGTCCAACGTTGAGAATCTTTCCTCCATTCAGGTAATCCATCATATGTTCTGCAACGCTCCAATCCGGAGTCCAATTATTTGACACCATATATTCATTCAAGTATGGCAGTTTATCATTATCCTCCTGGTAAGCTGCACCGATCATTTTTACAAATTCCTTTTCTCCAGATGTCAGCTTATCCTCACTAATATAATTGTTAAAAGTCGAAGAATGATCATCTACAAAAGAATTTGTCTTATAATCATCTAGTTCCGGATCCATAAGTGTTGCATTATGTTTGTCCGTACTAAGATTCCATTTGATATCATCATAGCTGCCATTGTCTGGGAAAAAACCGGTATTAAACAAATAAGAAGTTAAATGAGCAATACCAGCGCAATTTCCATTGTGACCATACTGTGAAGCAAAATTTTGGAAAGGAAGTTCATCTACATACGGATCAAACGAAGTATGATGTTTCTTATAAGTTACCTTTTCAGAATCTTCACTGTTTTTTCCGTTTCCACTTGCATCAACAGTAATTCCATCGTCGATGCACTGATAACCAAATAAAGCAAGTAATAAATTTCCTTTTCCGTCTTTATCATATACCAGTCCATCTTTGGTATCCAGCTTCGGCATCATATTACGCAATTTTTCATACTTTTTCTGAATTTTGTCGGCAGACGATGGAATGAAATTGATTTCGTCTGTATCCTCTTGCAGATTATATAACTTAATGGCTCTCTGTTCCATTTTAATATTGGCTTCATCATCATTCTGATCTGGATAATATACATCAACCTTTGTCAGTCCCAGTGAGTGAAGAATCGGAGATTCCTTTAATAAAAAGATTGCCTGAGTATCCCTGGAGCTGTTAAGCTGTGTCTGATGCGAAGTCGATGAAAGAATCGAATTTAATATGTTTTTCTTTCCGGTAACATAAATATAATACGATGCACCTGCAGTGAGCTTATCCTCGATCTCTGCCTGGTTTCCATTCATTTTATACTTGCATTTTTCCAGATCTGACAAACCATATGTAAGGAAATCTCCTTTGTACAACCAGATACTGATATCAGATTTTGAAATATCATTATCAGAAAATACCTTTTTCAAATTCAGGCTAATGGTACCAGAATAATTGCTGATCCAGAAGCCCTTGTATATCTTCTTAATGCCATAATCAGTCAAAGAATACCGGTCCGTAACATCCTCTACAACCGCATTCATGCTTCCAGCATCATCAGCTGATAATGTTACTTCCTTACAATTATTGTTTTCAAAAGACGGACTTTCCATTTCGTATGACTTACCAGGATCCATATTGTTTGCGATCTTATATCCATCTGTATACAGATCTCCAGATGTAGAGCTTTTAAGCGGATCCGTTTCATACACTTCAATTTCATCTTTGTCAGACAAACCATCGTGATCAGAGTCCGATCCATCATGATAATCTAAACCCATTTCATACTTGTCATATTGTGACATTCCTTTAATATCTGATTTTTTCTCTTTCAAGCTCTTAACAAATGTTTCATCATCCTGCACCTCAAGTCCGGTCAATAACGAATCTTTCAGTTGTACTTTTTTTACTCCGATCTTAACTCCTAATACGACAAGTAAAATCAGAAAGACAATCAATACTCTGGTTACATCTTTATTGTGCTTAAAAAAATGTTTCCAATACTCTTTTCTATTTTGTTTATCCGTACGTTTATTCCACGCTTCGTTTGATGCTATTATTTCATCTACTTCCTTATCAATTTCATCGAAATTCATACTCATACGCAGCCTCCTATTCGATACTACCTCTATCTTTATTATATTGTAGCATTTTGTATTCGTTTTGTCAATCTTTTTATCAAAAAAAGACTCGATCACTTCCAATCGAGCCCTCATAAATAACTTATCTTAATCTGCCCCTGCGTCCACCAAGATTCGCAGCGTCCACGTTAGCAGAAAATTCATATTTTCCAAACGTCTGAAAACCAGTTTTCTTCGCTTCATCTACAAATTCTTTTACCATTTTTTCAGCCTGTATATTTTCTTTTAATACCGGATAACATTTAAGCACGTCCAAATCAATATACGTTCCGCTACTGATCGGAATAATTTCCGTGACGTCACCAGATGATGATCTCCCGATCAGATTTACACCACCAACAAGCATTCTACGATTTTCCGGAATCTTCTCATAACAATCCAATGCTTCTGTTGCCGTTGGGATATCACTATAGGTATCCCCCATCGATGGAAATTCCTGGCACTCATTCACTTCATATGCGAACGAAAATATTGGCTTATTATCTAATGTAACCGCTACAGGCACCTTTTCAATTTCATTCTTTACATATGAGTCCATTTGCTCCACAGACTGCCGAAATACCTTCATGGATGCATCCAATACCTGTTCCGTCTTCTCAATACGGTCTTTTTCGTCTAATGAGTCCATCTCCGCTTCAAATTTTTTATAATGAGCTGCGAGATGACTTTTTCTACTATCGGTAAGTTCTATCCCATAATGCGACTGAACTAAAACCGAAATGCAGTCTGCTTCAAATTCCTTTTGAGCCGCACTAATATCCCGTGTTCCATGCTGTTCCAACATGTGTCCGATCTCATGAGATAAAGTACTGAGCCTTTGTGTATCTTCCAATAATTCATTTAACACGATACGGTTATTTTGAGAATCATAATATCCTCTGCCGGCAATATTAGATAACTTTTCTGAAGATACCACACACCCTTGAGCATCGCAGAACTTAATCAATCCGTTTACAATCTGTGCATGTTCCTCCGAACTATATCCCATCGAATAAAGTTCCGGATATCTCTCTTTTGGGAAATCAGTCTGTCCTATGTCAAAAACAGTTCCAATTTTAAATTGAAGTTTTTGAGTTCCCTCAATCTGACCATTGTAAAACATTTTTTTCTGTTCAGAAGTTGCGTCTGATAAAGTAACATTATTTCCGTCCGGAAGATGCAATATCGTTACTTTTACCGGAACCCATATCTTCATTCCTCTTTCACCTTTTTGCACATGAGCATCCATTTGTTTCCAAGCCTCAAATGACTGAACGAATGTAGCCAGACGATTCTGCGCATAGATTAGCTGCATATTATGTAAGGAATACTTATAAAAATTTGAAGCAAACTCTAATACTTCAGCAATATTATCCGGATTGTCTACATAAGATTTACTCACAGACAGAATCATGTCTCTTGCCATGTTCTGATTTTCAATTGCCTTTTTCTTCCACTCTGCTCTTTTTTCTTCCGATACTTTATACGCCATATAAATTCTTCACCTCCATAAGTTCTTCTTTGAACATTTCGTACAGTTCATTGGGAAGATTCTCTGCTGGAACAAGTTTCATGTCGGCATCGCACACAGTACCAATTTCATACAGATGTGCTTTTTCTTCAGCAGCAAAATAATTGCCATGCTCATCCACTGCGATCAGCCAGTCTTCCAAATACCCCACTATCATTAAATTATCACGAATTGATACTCCTAAATTAATTGCTGCCATTACCTATGTCCTCCTCCTTTACGATAAACCATTGTTTGTTGTTGAATTGAATTCTTCTGGTTCATATCTTCCTTTTCCGTATTCCCCTGAACCACAGAAGCATTTTCAAAAGCCTTGCAAAACATTTGCGCCGTTTCTTTTTCATAATTGCCACAAACACCCTCCCCATTCATATCTGCAAGAACACGTTCAAAGAATTCATGAAACCTATTTGAAGAAAAATCATTTACAAATTCTTCAGGTATATCAAGCGATACTTTCACCGACTTTGATTTATTGATATCATTTTCTCCTTGATTTTCAGATTTTAATTCATCAGAAGTTTTCTGGACCACCGGCTCCTGATGCTGCTCTTTCACTGCACCTAATAGCTGCTCTTTCTGATCGTTTATGTAAACACATAGTTTTTTTAAATTATCCAGTTCTCGTGCCGTTAAAATCCCGTCAAAATTCAAATAAATCTGATGCAGATTATTTTTTGTATACTTAAATCCGTTTTCATCACTCAATTTGAATTTTTCACTCGAATTGTCCCCCATATAAAATCCGGTAAACTCACCGTCTTTTTTCAACAAATGAATCTTTCTTGTATTCCGATCCATCTGCTCAACAGCTTCTTTCTGATCATCAGATAAATTTGGATCCTCCAAAAGCCATTGTGCACAATCACCGTATCCATCTGATAAATATTTTCGGCCAGCCGAATTAACAAATTTCACCGTTGCCATTTCTTCCCCAGGAACAATGTTCTGTCTGGTATAGCCACACATACTTAACATGTTCTCATAAAAATCAGCCACATAAGATTTGTTATCTTTATCAGATGGTCTACTTACTACCGGCTCATCTAAAGGCTTTGAAACTTGCACTTTCCCCTTCTTGACAAGAAGCATTTCATTAAAATCTTTTCCATAAGTCGGCACTTCGACTTTGACCTCATACCCAAGATTCTCATATTTTTCCTTTAGCCCCGGTTTATATACACCTCCGGCTAATGTTTTTCCGTCATAAATTGCCCCCTGCCCAGCTTTGTCATTATCCAGACAGAACGAAATGCTTTTAATATGACTATAATTCTGCAGAAAGCGCTCTAACGGATGATCATCTACCATTCCAAGGATAAGCATATTAGATGTATTATCCTTATACATATCTATATATGACATACAATCAATTACTGACTCAAACACTTTAAGATCTCCGCTTTCCTTCCGGACAATATTTACTCCGTAATTTTTGTCATTTCCAGGAACGTCCATCTTAAATTTTTTACCATACAAATCAGCGGTTCCACGCATACCAGCATAACGAATCTTACCTTCCGGATCATAGCCACAATAGACAATATTATGATGTACAGAATCTTCATAGATCAACCTGCGATGCACAAAATCAGAAACAACCTCCGATGACAAACCTCTTGTTTGAATCAAATAGGCAAATAGTCTTCTATAATTGTTATTTTTTGGTGGTAGCACCATATCACGATGTTTTAAATGTCCATCAGGAATAATCGGATTTTGCTTTACATAATCCAACTCTACCGAAGAACCTTTGAAATCTAAAAGCCACTTAATAGCTTGTTGTGGCGTATCAATTCCCCCAAAAGCCATTAAAAAATCAATCTGAGTTCCTCCAGTTATAGTTCCTTTACCACTCCACCTGTTCCATGTTCTGTCATTGTAAATAACCAGGCTGTCCATTTCCTTTAAAGAATAATGTCCTCCTGATCTAAGTGGCGTATACCCCAAACTAGATGCAATTGCACGCAAACTTACAGTAAGTGCCTCTTCTCGTTCTTCCTGTGAATATCCCACCGGATTCCCCATATCATCAACAACCATTTTTGCACCTCCAATCACATATTAATTCAAACTCATTTTAGCGACTTTTCTTTATCTTTTTGTTGTCATATATGCAACATTTCCATGATTTCCGGATATTTTTCTGCAAGCTGAAATATATTGTTTTTGAATTTTACCTTCTTTTTAACCGTTTTTCAGTTCAATGGAATTCTGATAAAAAAACAAATTCTATTTAGGGAGAAGGTAAAATTATTTTTTCTCCTAAACCCTACTATTTTATGGGTTTGGAAAGATATTGCCAGACGTAAGAATAGAATACAAAAGATACTTGTTGGACGTATTATTAGAATACTCATCGCTGCTCATTGGACGTGTAATTTGAATACCCTGCCTTTTGATAGACGCAAAACTTGAATATAAATCTAAAAAATATACAAAAAAAGAAATACATCCGCTTTTTGATGACAAATGTATTTCTTTATCCAATATATCATGTTCAATTTTTGCGTTGATCAAACGTATTTGCAACGACTCTAAGCCGGATATTGATTCATATCCAGCTTCATTCGTTATTATTTCTATCCTATATTGTATTTACTCCGTATATACTGTTCCAAGATTTCTCCTAAGCAGATATTCACAAGTGCTGCATTAAGTCTTGGCTCTTTCTTTCCCTCCTCTTTCTGACGAGTAAAGCTGCTTTCAACAGCTTTAAAGATGAATGTAGGAAAATTTATGTACTTCTTCACTCGATCAGCTTCTGCCAGTTTTGCAATATCTCTGAGTGTTTTATCCTTATCTCGTTTATTCTTTGGCATCTTTGCAGAGAAGTTCCGTTCGATAAAATCCTCTATATTATGTAAATAGATACGTTTTTCATGAGGAACCTTTTCTTTTTTCAAATGTAAAACTGTACTATTCTTCATCATCATTTCGTAATTGTTAGCTTTATTACGTTTGACTGACGTAAATAATAAAAATTTCTTCTTTAGCTCCGTGAGCCACGTCTGCAAACATTTTTTTCCAATGAAAAAAATGCGGCTGAATTCTTCATAAAAATTTTGCACAAGCATATGCTTTCCATTCGTAAAACGCTGCATATACAAATAAAGCAGCTTAGCTCCGGCTTTTAATTCCCGAAACTTTTTGGATCCGAAATCGGATCCTGCCACTTTTAAATAACCCTGTTCAAAATTTCTACCACTAAAATCATTCCCGATCAACACGACCTGTATATCAGCTCTATGCTTTTTCTCGTAAGAAATCATTTTTTTATCTCTAAGTGAATTGAGAATATTATAGAATCCCTGGTTGGAGACATCAATTGAAGTACAAATATCCTTATAATACACTGATATCACTCGACCAGTATCATCCTGATACATCGCAATATGTAATATAAAGTCTATTTCTTTACTGGTCAATTTATTGCTGATCATGCGATCAATGTATGAATTCTTTAATTTGTACATCTTATGAGCCTCCTTCCTATGTAAAATTTAAATTGGATCATCTGGGAATCGAACCCAAAATCATCGTAAATCGCCGCTCTACCATTGAGCTATGATCCCACTGCAAAAACTGCCATGTTGTTCTGCAGCACCAAAAGAAAAGATTATGAAAAATTTCTGCTTCCCCAAGGAAGCAACTTCACTGACAGGTTATGACTCCTGTAACAATAAAGTCATGCCAAAGCAACAGTGAAAATACCTTTGAGTTGTGCTTTAGGAAAATTTTTCTAAAAGTCGATTATACTCTTTCACATATGATTCACAAAATTCTATTAGAAATTCACATTTTTCCTGATCTAGTCCAATCAATAGATCTTCAAAATAAATATCTAAATTATTTTTTTTGAAACAATCCGGCATTAGTATAATCGGATTAAAATTAAAAGCATAAGCAATCTTTAAAATCGTCCTTATTCCAAAATGATTATGATATTTTTTTCTATTTAAAACCCTACAAGCAGTTGATGCTTCTAAATGTGCAATTTCACAAAACTTTCTTCGTGACAATCCCAATTTACCAATCAGTAACAAAATATTATCGTCTATTTCACATAAAAATCCTTCAACTACTTCATCAATAGTCAGCAATGTCGGCACATATACATCCATTTTTGCGTTGAACTTGATATTTTTTACATATGCATCACAAAAATTCTTTAGGAAATCACGTCCCGACGAATCCACCATCGAAGCAATATTTGCCAATTGCACTTGATGTCCGGATTTGTTATAAGGAAATAAATCACCGGGAAATAAAATTTGTAAATCAATTTTAAATACATATATACATTTTAAAAGAAGAACAAGTCCTGCATGTCTGTCTTCACTAGTGCCAATTCTAGATAATTCTGCATATTGAGTCTTTAATTGTCGAGCCGCCGCTCTATATGAAATGTTGTTCTTTTTTAAATACAAGATAAGATTATCATCTATTTTTTTTAATATTTTTTCAACTTCTTCATTCAATTTTTCCTCTTCCATCATCTTCTCCTAATGTATTAAATTTTTCCTCGGTGAAAACTTCTTATGGTAAAAATTCAGGGAAATCATCAAAGCTCATTTGTAAATCTTCCTTATAATTCATCCACACCATTTCTGTCCTGGGTTTTCCATTCTCTGCGCAGCTGGAAAATTGTTTCTTCTCCCAACCTATAAGATACTCATTATATAAATCAGACTCATAACCGGAAATCATAATTTTTGCTTTGCTCTGCAGCAATGCCTTTAGCAATTCTTCATGATCCGCAGTTGACATCTCATGCTTGTATTGTTTTCCGGATCTGGTACTTAACAAATATGGAGGATCAATGAACATAAATACATTACTATAATTGTATTTTTCAATTAGTTCCATTGCTGGACGATTCTCTATTTGCACCATACGAAGGCGTTCTGCGATCTCAATGATCCAAGCAGGCAGACGATACCAATTCCACAGTGCATAGGCCCTTTCCCTTCCAACCACGTCATTCTTCCAACCAACTTTATATCCGCTATTCCGAAAACCATGTCCTTGCCAACATTGCACCAGAAAATTTACCGCTTTCGCATAAGGATTTTCTAAAGAATCTGTATTGCCGTAAGATAATTCATATACCTCCCGGCTAAACGGAGTTGACATTACCATTCGAGCCAAATTCTGTGAATCTTCCTGAATACAATGAAAAAGATTCACCACATTGGAATCAAGATCATTCACCGTTTCAATATCCGAAAGCTGTTTATTAAAAAGTACAGCTCCACTTCCAAAGAACGGTTCGACATACGTATGATGTTCTAGAATCAAACGAACCAGTTGAGAGGCTATATTCCATTTACTTCCAGGATACTTTAGCACAGATCTCAGTCCACTCTCATGCATAATATATCACCACCTTCATTCCCCTTTAAAGTAGATATGAACATAGGTATGGCGTATATAAGCCAATTCCAAAAAAACATCGTATCTTGGATTTGTAGAGTTGGAGTAGCCAATTTATATAAATGTCGTCAACTTTCGCATACTCTCTATTTTCTAGATATGTGTGAAATTCTTTTATTTTCTTTAATTCTTCATCAATAGCAACTAAAACCTGTTCTTTTACTTTTCTGTTAAACTCTATTGCTGCTTTATTCACTGAGCCATAAACAAGATCTATTTTGCGTGTTTTTACCAAATGAACTATTAGCTTTCGTTTTTCTGTATCATACAAAACCTCTCTCGAAAATGGATAACATTCCTTGTACACTTTCGTATCAAAAATTCCCATTATTTTTTCCTCCCTTTCTCATATACTGCTTATCTTCCTCCATTATTGTGAGTTGCAGCCTGCACAGGTACTTTTTCTTCTGAATTTTCTGAAGTTTCCAACAGATTAACAATATTGTCTTGATACCACTTTTGGCATTCTTCAAGCTGTTTCTCCCACAAATATTCTTTTTCATCCATATAAGAATCAAAGGAATCCCTCAGCTCTTGTAGTTCCTGTTCTGCTTCCTCTAACTCCTCTTTGTAGCTACGCAGACATTCTTTTTCATTTTCAATATATTCATCCACATTAGCATATGATTGTACATATTCCTGCTTTTCATGATCCCAATGCACCACCCCTGCCCAATCTTCTTCCGGATTGGATATTTCTTTATTGCTTTTATGTATACTCTTTTTAGCATCATCAATTCTTTCTATTATATTTACAAAATCATCATAGGAATAACCAAACTTAACTGTCAGATTATTATCAAAAAAGAACATCGTGAGATTTTTCTCAGGTGGTTCTATCGCAAACCAGCATCTTTCTGCCCATTCTGATGCATACGTTTCAGATCGTCTTTTGGTTTCAACTTATACTTATCGTAAATCATCACGTATGGGCTGTATCCGAGATCTCTAAGCGTGTATATTCGCTCCAAATCCTGCTCTATTGTGGTGTTGAATCCGCAAAGGATATATACAGTCATTTTTCGATGATCCCACCCGGTAAGATTCTTGAACATCTCAAATTTTGGAATTATGAAATTTCTATCCTCGTATCGATCCCACGCAAAATGCACCTGCTTAATCTTCATTCGTCGGATATATTCCGCTTTTTCCTCTGTCATGATACGAATATCGCAACCTTGTGAAAAATCTACCCACGCACAGCTGTCAATGAGCTGCTGGCTTAATTCTCTCCAGTCCCGACAGGCAAACATATTCGGATCTAGCAGAACTATATTTTTCTGACCATTCCAAAACTCGGACAGATCAGCAACTTTTACGGAACATTGCCCCTCTTTTTTTGCAACGATACAGAAATCACATCCGCGCGGGCATCCTCTCGTCAGAAACCCATATGCTGTATCTTTACACAAATCTGGGTAAATGCTATAGTCTGGATAAATATGCTCAATTTCTTTTGGAAGAGGATCTCCGCCGTCAGGATAATGGTATCCAGTGCCACCTCTTATTATCTCCCCACCACATACCGGATGCTGATAGTCCGGGGTAAAGGTAAATACTTTGCTCATATATACCTTATCCGGCGGATGTATCCACGCAGTCAACGGATCGTACCATTCTACATTATCGCCCTGCTGTTTATGCCACGCTGACAGCTTCATGAGTGGTAAGCTTGGAAAGTTGTGATTGTCAACATCTATCAGTCCTACTCTCATTTTCCTCTCCTAAATTCTAAGTTATTTCCGTTTGTATCTACAATTCAGTTCTCTTCCTCCTGGTGTATAATGTCGAACTTTATTTCTGTCCTTGTAAATCCCATTGCAAAAATATCCAGTGCATATGCAAAAATTTTCTATATCCCCATATCTATTATTTTTTGGTGTTTGCACTAACCACTGACAGTTAGCACAACATTCTACATCTTTATTCATTACAGGATGCAAGGAAGTTTTTTTTCTTATTGCAGTTCAGCCTTGATCATCAATTTTTAATTCTCCATTTTTAAACTTGATTAAGAGTTGCTTGATGATAGATTCCATTTCATCCACACTGGTTCCTTGATCAAAATAGTTCTCTAAATCCTTAGTTTTAAATGTAACTTTCGTTTTAGGCTTTTCCTTCGGCGGTTCCACAAGCAGCGCTACTACTTGTTCATAAGTAAGAGGCTTTCCTTCCTGCTTAACCGTCTCTCTAAGAATTTTCGCCTGCATCAGATTCGGTATGCAGTGAAATTGATCGACGTATTTGTATAAAGCCACCTGACTATCCGCGTCTAAAAAGGCAAGTTCAACACCGATCTGAACCGTAAGCTTTCTTTTATCGATCATTACCAGAAAATCATCTGACAAATAAGATAAACGAACATATCGCTGCACCTGCCGCTTGGAATCCTTACCGGCTCCAACACTCTCCGCCACTTCCGTTCTGTTATTTCCCAGTTTCTTTTCCTGATCAAGACACATGCGATAAGCCTTTGCTTTTTCACTCGGTAAAATTTCATCTCTACCATAGATATTTGTGTGTGCCATAAGTTTTGTGGCTGTATAATCGTCTACATCAAGAATAAAAGCCGGCACCTCTTCAATGTTGTTCCATTTTGCAGCCTCTGTTCTACAATGTCCTGCTAATATTTCATACTTATTGTCAGTACTTGGTCGTACTAGAATCGGTTGAATAATGCCATTCTCTTTTACACTGTCTACTAATTCCAAAAATTTTTCAGATTCTGTGTCAACGCGAAACGGATGATCCTTAAACGGAATAAGTTGGGATACCCGCAAAGACTTTTTATCATCGGATTTAACATCCTCTTTTTCTAATTCCTGCTTAACAGTTGGATCCAATAAATAAGATGTATCCATCTGTTGTAAATTCTGAAATATATTTTTTTTAGGCATAACATTCACCCTCATTACTCTTTCTTCTCAATTTTCACAAATTCGTCAACAAAATCTCCGAACACCATTGCAGAAGAATTTTTCGGTGCATACTTGAATATGCTCTGTCCTTCACCGTCCGACTCAGAAAATCTTACCGAGTTTGGAATATATGTATTAAAAATATTGATTTTTCCATTATAATTCTCACAAAAATATGCCATGACATCTTTGTCATTATTTGTGTTGATTCTGACCATTGTAAATAAAATTCCCAATATTTCTGGTTTGTTTCCTGTTCCATTAAGTTTCCGGATCTGATTGATAAATCCAAATAAATTCTGCATAGCACTAGCGCCTAAAAACTGAGGTTGAACCGGAATAAGTACTGCATCTGCACAAAAAAGTGCATTCGTCACATAAATTCCAAGTCCCGCCGGGCAATCGATAAATACATAATCATACTTATCTCTAATCGTTACCATGTAATTTCGAAGTGTAACTTCACGCTGCATTGCATACATGAGTTCTGTTTCAAATTTATGTAAACCCTTGGTACTGCAAATCACATCTATCCCCTCATTCTGATGCACAATAGCATAATTTTCTGGAACATCGTCACCTTCCATTTCTGCTTTCAAAATATCCAGAATTGTCGGATCTGTCGGCTGTAAAAATAAGCCCAGAGAGGTTGTAAGGTTCATAGATGGATCAAGATCAATCACAAGAACTTTTTCCCCTTTACCGGCCAGTCCTATAGCCAGATTCTTAACTGTGGTTGTCTTTGCGACACCACCTTTTTCGTTTACACATGCAATTACTCTACTCATAATCTTTTCTCTCCTAACTGTAATTTGATATTGAAAATATAGTTGCTTTGTGTTATTATTTGAATAAATATCGGGTGATTAAGCATACAATCTTCCTTATATCGGACGATTCAGTTCCTTGCGCGGAGCTATTTACTTAATTCCCTTGAGGTCTTGTTTTGCAGAACAAGACCTTTTTTCTGTGATACTATTTTTTACTGGAGGATTTTTATGAAAAATACAGAATCTATGGCAAAACGTATTTCTTACCTTAGAAATGATATTCTTCATATGACACAGGCTGAGTTTTCATCTTTGCTAAAAATAAGTCAAACTTATCTTTCTCTTATTGAAGCTGGCAAAAAGAAAATAACCAAATCACTCCTGATCAATATTTTAACGACCTTTCACGTTAATGCAGATTGGCTGCTATCTGGAATCGGGACTGATCAGGATATATTTTTAGATGAAATAAATCCGAAGGAATATACCGTTTCATATGATTCAGCTAACACATTACATGATCTTCAGAAATTTTGTCAGCTATCAAATGATGACTTGGATTTTATATCTTGGTTTATTTCATTACCAGCTAAAGATCGCGCCTTATTTTTATCTTGTATAGAGAATTTCTCCGCCTTCGCACGTTCTTATCCTCCTGGATCGTCATGACTTATTCTGTACCGCTTTTCATTCTGCCAAATATTTTGCGTAATATTTGAGATATTTTTAAGTGCATCTGGATTATCTATATCTTTAATACAAAAGCGGATTGAATTTCTATAAGCATCGATCTCACTCACTTTACTTTCACATGGCATTTCTTTCATCACTCTCTCCTAGCATTAGCGTATTTTGATTGGATGTATCTTTTGAATTTGCTTTCACATTCTGTATTTCTGTTTTCAAAATCTTATAGATTGGATGACCAGCTGGCACCACAAATCCTGCGATACTATCTCTTTTCGTTCCATCACTCATCACATGCGTTACCATCTGCCCACCTCCAAGTTACAAAAAATTATTTATTATTTGCAAAAGAGATTTCTTCAAGTGACACTTCAAAATAATTAGCAATTACTTTAGCAGTTTTTAATGATGGTGTTCTTTTCCCTGTTTCATACATTCCTATAGCACCTTTTGTCAATCCAACTTCTTTTGCGAGATCTTCTTGTGTTATTTTTTTTGACCTTCTTAAATCTGCCATTGATACAGCCATCTTATCGCTCTCCTTTCTCACGTTCTGTTGCCTATGTTTGTATTATAGCAACGTATCGTTGCTTTGTCAACAATCAGGTCAACATTTCGTTGTTTTCATTTGTTCAATCATTTCTTTATTCATGATTTGTGGTATTTTGAATCTTGGATAGGGAGGTATTTCTAATGAAAATAGGGCATATTTTGTCTAAATTACGCTATGAAAAGGGCTATAGTCAAATAGAATTAGCCGAAAAAATAGGTGTAACAAAGGGCGCTATAGGAATGTATGAAACAGATAAAAGAAAACCAGATTATGATATATTGCTAAAATTTGCTGATACATTTAATGTGACCACCGATTATTTACTCTCACATACTGTTTCCGACAATTCCCAAAGCACTGTTCCATCTTCTTTTTCTGATCCTCGCTACGAAAAATTGATTTCCACCTTTGCAGTGTTAGATGAAGACAATCAGGATATCCTTATGGGCAAAGCTAAAGAATTATTAAAGCAGCAACGTTTAGAGGAAAAAAGACGTATTATACCCGCCGCGAAAGCAACGTAGTTTACTTATATTTTCTTTAAATCTGTTATGTTTCAATGAAAGGCTTGGAAATACATGAAAAATGAGAATATACGATCAAATGTTTCAATTTATATGGTCGATTTATATATTCGTGTCTCTACAACAGAACAAGCTATGGAAGGCTATTCTGTTGGTGAACAGGAGAACCGCTTAAGAAGATTTTGTGAAGCTCTTGGATACCAAATTCATAAAATCATCATAGATCCAGGATACTCTGGTGCATCTTTGAACCGCCCAGGAATCAAAGAAGTCATTCGTGACGTGCAGGAGCATCTTGTCAGTAAAGTAATCGTATGGAAATTGGACAGACTATCTCGTTCGCAAAAAGATATGTTAATTATGCTGGAAGATGTATTTTTAGCAAACAATTGTGATTTTGTTTCCATGTTGGAATCATTTGATACATCCACTGCTTTCGGGCGTGCTATCGTTGGTATTCTTGCAGCTTTTGCACAATTGGAAAGAGAAAATATCAAAGAACGTACCACGATGGGGCGGCAGGCCCGATTAGCTAAAGGACATTACAATAGTTCGAGACCACCTTTGGGATATTCTTTTCTCCCTGGTTGTAATGATTTAAAAGTAAATCCATATGAAGCTTCGATAGTCCGCGAAATATTTTCACTCTTTATTTCTGGAACAGCAATAAATGCCATAGCGACTATAATGAAACAGAAATATCCCACAGTACGCCGTTGGAACAACACAACAATTCGCAGAACTCTACGAAATTCAGTATATATAGGAAAAGTATCAGATGTTGATGTAACACGTGATGGAATTCATGAATCTATCATATCTGATTCAGATTTTAATATGGCTAATTCAATATTGCAGCATAATGCAGAAATAAAGAAACAAAGCTGCAGATCAAAAAGTTTATTAACCGGACTTCTCTATTGTGGAGATTGCGGAGCCCGTATGCAACCGCGAACCATCAGTCAAGGGTATCCTCTTCGCCGATATGTATGCTATTCTGTAAGTCGTACCAGTAAAGCAATGATTAAATCCGATCATTGTACTAATCGGCTTCATCCATACACGCAAGAAGAATTGGATAACATAATTATAAATGAAATCAAGAAACTTGCTGTTGATCAAAAATACTTAAAATCGATCATTCAAGAAGATGCAGCTCCCGTACTCAATGAATCCGAACTTTGCCAAGATCGTCTTACCGAACTTGATAAACAGACAGATAAACTATTAAATTTATATCAAATTGGAGCAGTAGATCTACCCCAAATACAGGATCGACTCACTGCTCTTAAACAAGAAAGAAATTCTCTATTACAAACATTAGACAAAGTATCTGCAGAAATGCCCTTAAATGTTCAACAAGTTCAGAATTATGCAGCCGCTTTTCAGGAAGCACTTGAAAATGAGGATTATGATCAAATAAATAACATAATTCGTTTGTTAATAGACAAGATAGTCGTTCTCAATGAAAACATTGAAATTCATTGGACATTCTGCTGATCAATTTTATTTTAATGATAAAAGGCAAACCGTTTCAACATGAACCGTGTTTGGAAACATATCCACACATTGAATTTTTTTCACCTTATATCCTGCATTCATGAAAGTCAAAATGTCACGGGCAAGACTTGTCGGCTTGCAGGATATATATAAAATGCTTTCACACCTATATGAATCAATAATCTTTTCCAGCGCCTTCGGATGAATACCATCTCTCGGCGGATCGAGCACAATATAATCCGGTCGTTCTTCAATCGTATCAAGCACCTTTAAGACATCACCCGCCAAAAATTCACAGTTGTCCAGATGATTAAGTGCCGCATTCTCTTTTGCGGCCTCTACCGCTTCCTCGATGATCTCCACACCCACAACTTTTTTGCAGACCGGAGCAAGCATCTGTGCGATCGTACCGGTACCGCTGTACAGATCATAAACGGTCTTGTCTGCCAGCATGTCCGGATTATCCCCGAGGATAAATTCCCGGGCTGTAGAGTAAAGTACTTCTGCTCCGAGAGAGTTTGTCTGGAAAAAAGAAAACGGTGAAATCTGAAAACGCAGTCCCAGCAGCTCCTCATAAAAATAATCCTGTCCGAAAAGTACTTCCGTTCCTTCGTTTTTTACGACATCCGCCACGCTGTCATTTTTTGTGTGGAGTACTCCTTTTAAGGTTCCTTCCAGGGAAAGTGCCAGAAGTACATCTTTCCATCCGGCTAAAAGCTGCTTTTCTTTTTCTTCGTTTACCGTTCCGGCATGTGGACATCTGCCCTGCTTTTCCAGCAATGCAACCTCTATCTTTGCACGCTCGTCCGGCTCCTGCTCCTGTACATTTCTCCAATCCTGCGTCGTAGTGATCAGATCAACTAAAATCTCTCCGGTCTTTACTGCCTTTCGCACAAGAAGATGGCGCAGATACCCGGTATGACGCAGTCTGTGATAGAAGAAGATTTCCTGCTCCCTGAAATAAGCGAGCGTTGCCATGAGAATCGCACGGAAATCGCCATCCACGATCCGGCAGTCCTCTACCGTTACAATATCGTAAAAACTGCCGCGCTTGTGCATTCCAAGTGCCAGCGG
>ULLK01009842.1_pt1 | contig 29096 bp, 30 predicted proteins | sample 1951411 | NCBI WGS metagenome assembly ULLK01 (sample SAMEA4835526, study PRJEB28245) | human gut metagenome | biome: gut microbiome; material: fecal sample | place: Denmark | collected 2008 | reverse complement strand
TTAGAGGAAGAGTAAAAAACTCTTCTTTTTTTATGCAATTTTATGAAAAAAATTCGCAAAAAAAATCATAATATTTGCTATATTATAAAAAAAGATAAGAATCAACAATATCAATGATTCTATCTTTTCTGACTAATATTTTGACTAGTAATTATTTAAATTACACATTTATATTCAACATACTTGACATTTTTTTACTAAAACTGACAAAATTCACAAAATAATATTGAGTTTAGAATTTAACTATTATACAATAAAAGGGTAAGATAGTAGTAAATATGTTTCATAATATAGCAATTATTATGAAAAAAACCATGTCTATCTTAATTATATTATTCATCTTTTTTATAGAAATATAAAAAAGGATAAATAAAAAGCAGTGAGGAGGTGAAATCTTGAAAAAGAAGAGTAATAGAAAGTTTGTTTTATTAGTATTAGCTTTATTATTATTTACAATTACAGTTGGATACGCAGCTCTAAGCACAACTTTAAATATTAATGGAACTTCAAAAATTAATAATGCTACATGGGATGTACATTTTAAGAATTTAGAAGTTACAGCAGGTAGTGTATCAGCAACAAAAGCAGCTACAATTGATAGTGCAACAGAAATCGATTATAATGTAGAATTAATCAAACCAGGTGATTTTTATGAATTTACAGTAGATGTTACAAATACAGGAACTATCGATGCAAAATTAGGTGAAGCACCTATATTAAGTGGAGTATCAGCAGAACAAGATGTTTATACAAATTATACAGTTACATATAGCGATGATACTGCAATTAATGCAAATGATAAATTAGCTGCAGGAGCAACAAAAAAATTAAAAGTAAGAGTTGAATTCGACAGAAATATTACAAATAGTCAATTACCTACAGAAGCACAAACATTAGATTTAAAATTTGCAATGAACTATGTTCAAGATTAATAAATAGATATAGCAGCTTGGTGATAATCCAAGCTGCAACTTCTATATTTATATATAAATATAGAGCAGGTATCTATATATAAGTATAGAAGAAGGGATAAAAATGAATAGAAAAATAAAAAATTATATTTTATTATTAGTAATACTCCTATATATTCTTTTTTATAAATTTATTATATTTACAAAAATCCCTGCTTACTCTGAAACAATTACTGCTGGATTTTTAATAATATTATTAAGTATTTTATTCTCAATATATGGTTATAGAAAAGATAAGAAAACAAAAATAAAAGATGATTTATTAAAAAACACAATATTTTTTGTTGTAATTACTTTTACAATAATGTATTTATTAGGATTATTTACTGGATTCTTAAGAAATGCTTACTCATTAAAAATAAATAAAATATTTGAAAATATGCTTTCACCAATGATAATTATTATTGTAACAGAATTAATAAGATATATTTTTATATCATCAAACACTGATAAGAAAAAAGACATAATTCTATTTACAATAGGCTTAATTTTATTGGAATTAACAGTAACAATTAGACCAATAGTTATTTATAATTTTAAAAATGTATTTGAAATAACGTCATCGGTTATATTGCCAATAATAATAAAAAATGCATCATTAAGTTATTTAACATATTATGCTGGATTAAAAAGTTCATTAGTATATCGTTTAATAATGGATTTATATAAATACCTTTTACCAATATTTCCAAATTTAGGTGATTATTTTAATTCAATGATATTAATAACTTTACCAATAATGATATATATAAGTACATCATCAATAATTGAGCAATATACTAATGAACCAATAAAACATGAGTTTGAAGAAAAATCTATAAAATTGTATGATATTCCATTAGCAATTATTATTCTAGTACCAATGTTGTTAATATCAGGTGTATTTAAATATCAAATGCTTGGAATTGGTTCAAATTCAATGCAACCAAAAATAAGTAGAGGTGATGCAGTAATTATTAAGAAGATAAAAACTGAAAAAGAAATTAAAAAAGGAGACATTATCGCTTATAAGACAAGTGACAGAATAATAATACATAGGATAGTCAAAACAAAGACTAAGAATAATGAAAAAATATATACAACAAAAGGTGATGCTAATAATACAGAAGATAATGTTGAAATAAAATTAAAGAATATAAAGGGAAAAGTTATAGTAAAAATACCATATATTTCATATCCAAGTGTATTTATATCTGAACTATTTTCTCAGAAAGGGTAATTGTATGTCAAAGAAAAGTAAATTAATAATATTAGATATGTTTATTTTAGGGGTTATAGTTTTTGGAGGATATTTAATTAAGAATAATTATATAAACTATGCATTAATAGTTTTTGCGATAGCAGTATCATTTATAATTCAAGAATTAACGTATAGATTTACTGGAGATACAAAAGAGGAAAAGTATGAAACAAAATTAAAAAAAATATTAAAAACATATGATTCCGTATTAGTTGAAACAAGAAAAGTTCCAGTCATAGATAGTGAAAAAGTAATTTTAGTTAATTCGTTGGATGACTTAATTGATGCCCAACTAGAATTAAGAAAAATGATTTACTATTTTAAACAATCAGATAATTGCTCTTTTGTATTATTTGATCAAAATCAAGCAAACATATTCATATTAAAAAGTAATGAAGAAGTAATATCTCCACTAGAAATAGAGATAAATAATAATAAAATAAAAAATAAAAATAAGAATAAGAATGATATTGATGAAGAAACTTTGAATGAAATAGATAAAACAACAATAATAAAATTACCAAATGACAAGGCTTATAAAATATCACCGGTTAGAAAACAAAAAAAATCTAATTTAAAAAAAGATAAATTTTTATTTGAAGAATAATGTTTTTAGAAAGGAATTGTTTTATGAAGTATACAAGAAAAGAAATATACATAACAATAATTATAGTAATGTTTTTTTCAATAAGTATAGGATATGCATTCCTTTCAACAACGTTGACTATTGATTCAAATGTCACAATAAAAAAGAAAAATTGTAGTGTAGTTAAAAATTTATATAAAAGAATTGGGTGCAATGCAGTAGTAGACAACATAGAAAGTGAATATGTAAAAAATATTAAAGGAATAGATTTTAATCAAGAATCATCAGATGCAAATGGAAAAGGAATATATTTAAAAAATGAAACTTTAAATGATGAATTTCCGATAAAATATTATAGAGGAAATGTTACTAATAATAATGTAAATTTTGCTGGATATTGTTGGAAGATAATTAGAACTACAGAAAAAGGTGGAACAAAGCTCTTATATAATGGTAAGCCTGATTCAAATGGAGTATGTACAAATACTGGGAATGATTCACTTCTAACTGCAACAACATTTAATATAAATAGTAATAATTTAACAGATGTAGGATATATGTATGGAGATTCATATAATCAAGAAGAAAAAGATATGACTACTCAAACGGATGAGTATGTCTATTCAAACAACGTAACATATAATAAAGATACAGACACCTATGTTTTAAATGATGAATATATATCAACTTCATGGATAAATGACAGAAATACATTAGCAACTAAATACCACTATACATGTTTTGATGCAAAAAATTATTGTTCAAAAGTATATTATGTAACAGATTTTTCTAGTGATACAACAGCAAAATACTTTGAATTATCAACTGGTGCAACAATAGATACAATAAAAGAAAAAAGTTTTATAAATACAACAGATTCAAATATAAAAAAAGTGATAGATGAATGGTATAAAAATAATATGGTTGATTATACAAAATATTTAGATGACTCAGTATGGTGTAATAATAGAGAGTTATATGTAGGAAGTATAAAAAATAAAGATGAGGATTCAACAAACAAATTAAATATATTTAATTCATGGCATACTAATAAATTAAGTTATACAAAAACAAATATAGATTTAACGTGTCAAAACATAAGAGATGCTTTCACAGTAAGTGTAAGAAACGGAAACGGAATGTTAACGTATCCAACTGCACTCTTAACATCAGAAGAAGTTGGTTTAGTTAATAATTTTTCAAATGATGAATTGTTCTTTACAATGAGTCCATATAGTTATGATACAAATTCAAATATTGATACATCATCAAAAACAGAAATATTATCAAGTGCTAAAGTAAGCGATCAATTAGGAGTACGACCTTCAATTGTAATTAAAAATGAAATGAATATAAAGTCAGGAATAGGAGAAGAAAATAATCCATATATTTTGGATTTAAATTAAAAAGGAGATGATTTTGCATGAAACGAAAGATAATTAAACGTTTTTCAATAAGAAATAGTAAAAAGTTACTTATCTTTGCGTTAATTTTATTTGCTTGGTCAACTATAGGTGTAGGATATGCATATCTAAGTAGTAATTTAAGATTAGCCGGAACAGCAAATATTGCAAAAACATCTTGGAATATTCATTTTTCAAATATAAAATTTGATGAAGGAAATGTAGAAGCAACTACACCAGCAAAAATTGTTAATGATACAACAATATCATTAGATGTATCTTTAGAAAGTCCAGGTGATAAATATTCATTTAATGTTGATGTAGTAAATTCAGGAACAATTGATGCAATGTTAACAGAAATATTTAAAACAGAATTAACTGAAGAACAGCAAAAATATATAGAATATACAATTAAATATTCTGATGGAAATGAAATAAAAGAAAAAGATTTATTAAAAAAAGATTCAAAAGAAACATTAAAAATAGAAATAAAATATAAAGACGGAAATAATTATGCTCCAAATGATATAAATGCAAAATTAAGTTTTACGCTTAACTATGTACAAGATGATGGTACAGGAAATGGTACAAGAATTAAATACGATCTAGGAGATCATGAATTAGGAAATGAAGATTGGTATAAGACTTTATCTCTTGATTTTGAAATATTAGATGATACAAAAATTGCCTATGCAAAATATTGTGTAACAACGGATGAAGTATGTGCAGCAGAGAAAGAGATAACAAAAACAAATAATAAATACAATATTGCTTTTTCAAATAATAAAGAATATCAAGTAGCATGTTTTAAAGCTGTTGATAGTAAAGGTAATGAATATAGTAGATGTAGTAATAAATATAAAGTTGATAATGAGAAACCAACTATATCTACAGTTACTATTGAACCAAATGATGATACTATGACAATTACAGTAGATGCAAAAGATTCATTTAGCGGAATTAGTAAATATTATTATAGTAAAGATAGTGGTACAACTTATGTTGAAAGTGAATTTCCTAATTACACATTTACAAGTTTAGATGAAGGGGATTATTTAACAACAGTTTACGTTGAAGATATTGCAGGAAATATATCTGAAGTGACTGCTAAGAGTACAACAATAAGACATAAAAGTTGGTGTGAAAAGAATAATCTAACTAATTTCTCAGATTGTATAATTGCAACAGAACAGAAAAATACAAATGTTACTGAAGCAAAACAAGAAATTGTGAATAAAGGAACTCCTAACTTTAATGTTACAAGTCCTGCTATAAAATATAATGAAATACATGCAACACAAACATCGACACGATCAACTTCGTCATATATTTATATTTCGCAAGTAACAGATACTAATACCGGTTATACCTTCCAAGAATCAACTGGAAAATATATTTTAAAGAATGCGTCATTGGTAGATCCAACAACAAAAGATTATTCTACTGGAACATATTATACCTGTGGAAATACAAGTACGTCTTGCGATACAATGTACTTATTAACTAAAGCAACATCATCTATAAATCAAACAACTCAACAAGTAACATACAATTTAACTAAATATAATTATACAGCCACAGTTCTAGGTTATGATTATTCAGAATCAGGTCTTTATTCAACAGCTGATGATGAAGGCACAAGTTATTATTATAGAGGAATGGTTGGCGGAAATTATGTTAAGTTTGCAAATAAATATTGGAGAATTGTAAGAATAAATGGGGATAATTCAGTAAGGTTAATTTATGATGGAACAACCCCTCATGCGAATGGTGAATCAAGTAGTAATAGACAAGTAGGTAAAAGTGAATTTAATTCTAGATGGAGTGATAATGCTTATGTTGGATACATGTATGGAGATACTAGTACAAATGAGGTAAAAGAATGGACATATGAATTTACATATCCAGAATTATCTGCAACAGCAAAATATTATTTTGGAACAGAATATACATTAGATAAAAATAATAATGAATTTAAGTTGGGCGGAACACTAGAAGCCATGACATTATCAGAGTATAATACAAAGCATGCAAATGATAAATTATATACAATCTTTAGTACATCATCAACGGCTACTAGTCAAAGAATGAATCATGTTGAAAAGTACGTAAGTCCAACATCAATGAATGTAAAAGCAGTAGAGTATGCATCTCCATCACTGGAGATTGCTACATCAAATACAACAAATAGTACAATGAAAACATATTTAGAAAACTGGTATAAAAATAATTTATCTAGTTATAGTGACAAAATATCAACAAACTCATCATTCTGTAATGATAGAGAAATATCTACAATAAAAAGTGGTACTTATCAAAATTCAGGATATGGAGCAGTACCAACAATATATGGATATGAAAGATTCTACTCGTGGTGTGGAAGAATGACTGGACCAAGATTAACATGTTCAAATGTTAATGATAAATTTACAACAGCAAATAATACAAACGGTAACAAAAAATTGACAAGTCCAATTGGTTTAATAACAGCAGATGAAGTTAACATGGCAGGAGCAATAACAAGTTATAAAAATCAATTATTTTATTTGTATACCGGTACCAATTATTGGACTATGTCGCCGTCCCACTTCAGCGATTATGGCGTCGCTTACGAGTTCGTGGTGATGTCTTCTGGCGAGCTCTCTGGGTGGCGCGGTGTCTATAGCGGCTACGGCGTTCGCCCAGTAATCAATCTAGATTCTTCAAATCTTCAGTTCACAGGTTCAGGAACGAAGGAGGATCCATATGTTATTGAATAATAAAAAAAGAAAACAACTTGTCCCGAAATGACTCATCATTGAGGGACTGAAAAAATTGGGACTAATCTAATTAGTGGTCAGATGAGCGCATGTCGCCGTCCAACTTCAACAATAATGGCAACGCTAACGAGTTGAACGTGACGTCTTCCGGCGAGTTGAACGAATGGGGTAATGTTAACAACGGCTACGGCGTTCGCCCAATTTCCTACTACAAATTAGTAATTATTATAACTAATGAACCGCATAGTATTGGTCATGGCTGATACTTAGAGGAAGTAGTTGCATTAGCAATAATCATATCTAGATTGGAAACAAGGTTAGTCCCATGCCACTGTGCTAAAAACAAGGTATAGACGTTATTTAACAAGAGATTAATTAACTATTGCTATATCAGTGGAAAAGAATCATCAAGAATATCATCTTAGTTTCTTTTGCCACATAATGGAGAAATAATATGAAAACAAACTTCAAAATATTAGATAAATCATATAAAACAATAAACTATATTAATAAAATCTTAGCAGATATCCTAAAAAAGAAGTAGTATTAAAAAATTATTATGAATTTATAAAAAATATCTACTCATATAACATAAATGATTCAATAAGAATAAAAGATAAAAACTTAAAAGACATATTAATATCTATATCAATGTTAAATTTTTATATAAATATAAGTCATGATAAAAAGTTAGAAGTGAAAAAAAATATATTGTTATAGGTAATTTATTATCAGAAATAATTGCTATGACTAAAGCATTACGAAAAAAAGAGGTGACTATTAATGAATAGAATACAAAAATTAATATTTATAAGTTTAGTAATAATACTTGTATTAGTCACAATATCGTTCTTATCAGATACTAAGAAAGATAATAAAAATAAAACAGTAAAATATAAAGTCGTTTATAATTTATATAATAATATAAAAGATAATAATGTTGATACATCTACTAGAAAATATATTTCTAAATTATATGGTTATTCTAATGATAATTCAGAAAATATTATTATGTTTACTAAAGAAGCATATGTTGAAAATGATATTGTTTATGATTTAGATGGTAAGTTACTTGATAATTATAATTCAAAAACAATTAATAAAATATTAGACAATGCTACATTAAAAAAATATATTTATAAAAAAGATTCTAAGGAATATAAACTTGTAAATGAATAAATATAGTATTTCTTATAATGATATTGTTTCTATTAATAAAATAAAAGATGTTTATGATGCTTTAATATTATGGTATCTCTTTGAATATAAATAATTGTACATCTTTTGGGCTTAATTCTTATGATAAAGTTCTGGATAAATTAAGACATATTTATTTAGCTTTTTTGGTTTGTTCTAAAGACAATATTATTGAAAAAGTAAATGGAGATTTTGATAATTATAATCATTATAAAGCACTATCTAATAATAGTTATAGCAAGAACTTAAATAGGAAAGAGTTAATTAGTTTTTAGTGATAAATTTGTATTCATAGAAATAAATATATAAAACTTAAGAGAAAATAACTGCATTAGAGGAAGAGTAAAGAACTCTTCTTTTTTAAATTTCTTTTATTCTTTTGTTGGAAAGTGATATAATATTAATGTATTTTAGAAATAGGAGGATGAATATGAACAAACCAGTAGTTTTATGTATTTTAGATGGTTGTGGTATAAGAGAAGAAAGTGATGGTAATGCTTTTAAAAATGCTACAAAGCCAACATTAGATATGTTATTTAATAAATATCCACATTCAATATTACAAGCAAGTGGTCCATCTGTTGGTTTACCAGAAGGACAAATGGGAACAAGTGAAGTAGGACACATGAATTTAGGTTCAGGAAGAATTGCTTTACAACCACTTCAAGCAATAACACAATCAATTGAATCAAAAGAATTAAATAAAAATGAAAAAATATTAGATGTATTAAACCATGTAAGAGAAAATAATTCAAATTTACATATTATGGGATTATTAAGTGATGGAGGCGTACATTCTCATATAAATCATTTGTTAGCACTATTAGATATTTGTAAAGAAAATAACATAGAAAATGTATATATAGATGTTATGTTAGATGGAAGAGACACATATGAAAAGAGTGCTATTAAATATTTAGATATTTTACAAAAAAAATTAGATGAAATTAAAATAGGTAAAATAGCAACAATTTCTGGAAGATATTATGGAATGGATAGAGATAATAATTATGACAGAGTAAAACTTTCATATGATGCAATATGCTATGGTGAAGGCCCTCTTTATAATAATTATAAAGAACTAATCGATGAGAATTATAAAAAAGAATTATATGATGAATTTGTAATTCCTGGAATTATTAATAAATGCCCAATTAAAGATAATGATGGAGTAATAACATTTAATTTTAGAAAAGATAGAATTAGAGAAATGTTTACTTTATTGTCAAATCCTGAAGCATATAAAGAAAAAGCAAGTGATAAAGGATTAAATGTAATAACTTATAATAATTTAAAAACACTAACAATGTATCCCGTTACTGAAACAGTACTTTCTCAACATGCATTTAATGACTTAGATTTAAAAAATATTTTAGTAGATTATCTACATAACAATGGAGTAAGTCAATTAAGAATTGCTGAGACAGAGAAATATCCACATGTGACATTCTTCTTTGATGGAGGAAAAGAAGTTGAATATGATGATATGAAGAAGATATTAATACCTTCTCCAAAAGTAGCAACATATGACTTAAAGCCAGAAATGAGTGTTTATGAAGTAACAGATAATTTCTTAAAAGAAGTAGGAAACTATGATGTTACAATAATGAATCTTGCAAATGGTGATATGGTTGGTCATACAGGTGTATATGAAGCAGCAGTTGAGGCTGTAGAAGATATGGATAAGTGTCTTGCAAAAATATATAAGCGTACAGTCGAAGAGCTTGGTGGAATATTATTAATAATTGCCGATCATGGAAACTGTGATATGATGTGGGATAGTGAACATAAACCAGTAACTTCACATACAACAAATCCAGTACCATGTATTATTACAAAAAAAGGAATTGAGTTAAATGATGGAAAACTTGCAGATATTGCACCAACAATGCTTGAACTTATTGGATTACCAATTCCTAAAGAAATGACTGGAAATAGTTTGATAAGAAAATAAAAAAATAGTCAATGTAGAAAATACATTGGCTTTTTAGTATAAAAATTTCATATAAAATTCACTATAGATTATGTTATAATTTTGTAGGATGGAGGATGCATATGAATCAAGAAAAAATAGGAAAGTATATAAGAAAAATCAGAAAAGATAATAATTTATCTCAAGAAAAATTTGCAGAAAAATTAGGTGTTACTTTTCAAGCAGTATCAAAATGGGAAAGAGGAATAAATTTACCAGATATGGCAATTTTAAAAGCAATAAGTGATGAATTCAACATACCAATTGATGATATTATCAATGGAGAAGAATCTTCTTCATGTAAAAATTCTTGCAGTTATACTACTAATAGTAAAAACTCAAATAATAAATATATACTAGTTATAGTAGTGTTATTCTTAATTTTAATAATATGCATAATTTTCTTATTCTTTAATAGAACATCCCATTCGAATTATCAAATAAACGATGTAGAAACAACTAATAATAAATTTAAAGTATCAGGAACTGTAATAAAAGGTGATGATAGAACAAGTCTAATTATAAATAATGTAAATTATACCGGTGATGATGAAAAAATAATTTATAAAGAATTAAATTGTACTCTTTATGAAGAAAATAATAATACAAAAACAAAGCTAAGTTCATGTGATTCTTCTGCATATTCAACATTAATTGATTACTTAAAAAATATTAAAATTAAAATGGATCATAAAGCAGTTAACTGTCCAATGTTTTCTAAGTCAAACTTATCAATTGAAATAGTCGCAACTGAAGAAGATGGTAAAAATATAACTTATAATATACCATTAATATTAAATAATGATGCCTGTAATTAAAATTCAACTATTTGTTGATACAATTCAACGTACATTTTATTTATACCAAAAGTGAGTTTTGTTATATTTAATGTGCGAGGTGATTTATGAACAATATTTATGTAAAAATAGAAAGAATAGCATAAATTTAATTTATTTTTCTTTGTTTGTGATTGTTTGTATGTTTTCAGTATTTGATTTTTATATGCATATATATGGAATGAGAATATTAATGCTTTTGTTTTATATAATTTTAATTTGTATTGATGAAAGAAAAATTATTGAGGAATAGCTTTAATTTTAGTTTGCCTTTTGCTCTTAGAAATTATATACTATGTATATAAGGATTGTAGTTTTTAGGTGGTATTTATGAAAACACAAAGAGCTGATTATAGTTTAAAAGTTACTAACTATAATAAAGATAGAAATAATTATCATTGTGAAGTGAAACTTCCAATAAAATTAGGTTGGTTTTATAATGTTAAATTGTTAATTGATGATGGAAACAGTATCAGTTATAGAAACTTATCTCATAAAAAGAATGAGGGTGACTACGCTATTTTTGAGGGCGATGTTACTTTAGAGACAAGCGCTATATATAGATACTGTTTTTCTTATGATGTTGATGGGAGGACTTATTATTTTAATGCGAATGGATTGCAAAATGATTCTTTTTTAAGTGACGATTGTTTTAAACTTAGTGTTAATTTTGAAGTACCTAAGTGGGCTCAAGGAAAAATAATGTATCATATATTTGTAGATAGATTTAATAAAAGTAACGATAATAAGTTACAAGAAATGCCTAGACGTGTTATTCATGATAACTGGAATGAAGAAATGCATTTGGGTCCTGAGAAAGAAACAAGTAAAATTTATGGAAAAGAAATTTGGAATATTGATTTTTATGGAGGAAATTTAAAGGGAATTACTGAGAAACTTGATTACATAAAATCTCTTGGAGTGTCAATTTTATATTTGAGTCCAATTGTTCATAGTCAATCTAATCATAGATATGACACAGCAGATTATGAAAATGTAGATCCATATGCTGGGTGTAATAAGGATTTAAAAGTACTATGTGATGAAGCACATAAAAGAGGTATGAAAGTTGTTCTTGATGCTGTTTTTAATCATACTGGAAATGATAGTAAATATTTTGATGAGTATAAGTCTTTTGGTGGAGAAGGGGCATACAATAATCCTACGTCTAAGTACACTAATTTTTATAAAAGACATTATGAAAAAGGTAAAATTTATTATGATTATTGGTGGGGATTTGAAAATTTACCAGAATGTGATTGTGAGTCAAAAGAGTGGCAAGAATATATTACTGGTGTTGGTGGAGTAATTGACAAGTGGTTTGATTTAGGAATAGATGGATTAAGACTTGATGTTGCTGATGAATTAAGTGATGATTTTATTGAAAAAATAAGAATTGCAGTAAAAAGAAATAAAGTAGATGGATTTATAATGGGAGAAGTGTGGAAAAATCCTATGAGAATGGGAAGAGGATATATTTCTTCCGGAAAATGTATGGATACTGTGATGAATTATCCTTTGATTGACGCATTACTTAGATATTATAAATATGCTGATTGTAATAAACTGGATTATATTATAAGGGATATATTAAGAGAATATCCTGAAGATACTATTAATTCCTTAATGAACTTTACTTCGACACATGATATTTCTAGAGCAATTAATTATTTTACTGACGAAAACGAATTTAATGAATATGCAGAATGGGCATGGGATTTAAAAAATAATGATTTGAACTATTTAAAGAATAAAAAAATATCTAAAGAAGAGTATGAAAAAGCAAAAGAAAAATATAAATCTTATTTATTTGCTTTATATTTTTTACCAGGAAATGTTTCTGTTTTTTATGGTGATGAAGTAGGCGTTGATGGATATGGAAATTTACTAAATAGAAAGACTTATCCATGGGGAATGGAAGATAAAGATTTACTAGAATATTTTAAAAAACTTGGAAAAGATAGAAATAATGAACTGTTTTTGGAGACGGCTGGTTTAAAATTAAGAGATATAAATAGTGATTACTTTTCATATGAAAGAATTGGACCTAAAGATAAGATGCTTGTTATTACAAATAGAAGTGGTAAGGAAGGTAGAATATTAATACCTCCAGAATACAATGATGAAAAAACTAAGATTTATACTTTAAATAAATCAACTAAAGATATAATTACACCATATGGTGCGATAGCAATAAAGAAGGCTTGTTAGTTTTCTTTATTTTTTTGTATAATATATAAAGAGGTGGAAATATGAATGAGATTAAATGTCCAAATTGTGGAACTGTATTTAAAATAGATGAGAATGAGTATCAATCAATTGTAAAACAAATTAGAGATAAGGAATTTGAAAAGGAAATTACTTTAAGGGATAAACAACATGAGTTGGATAAAGAAAATTCTATTAAACTACATGAAGCAGAACTTGAAAAAGAGTATACAGAAAAGTTAAATGAAAAGAATAGTGAAATTAAAGATTTAAAAAATAGACTGGATAATAATTCATTAGAAATAAAGAGTAAATTAGATAAAGATTATACAGAAAGATTAACTGATAAAGATAAGGAAATTACTGAATTAAAGAATAAGATTTCTTTGATGAAAGCACATGAAGAATTAAATTTAAAAAATGCTGTTAGTGAAAAGGAAAAAGAGATTGATAATTTAAATAACAAATTAGAAATTGGTAAAAATGAGTTTTTATTAAAAGAAAAAAGTTTAGTTGAAAGTTATGAGGAAAAAATAAAGAATAAGGATGAGCAAATTGCTTATTATAAAGATTTTAAGGCTAGACAATCAACTAAAATGATAGGTGAGTCTTTGGAACAACATTGTAATAATGAATTTAATAGAATTAGACCTATATTTAAAAATGTTTATTTTGAGAAGGATAATGATGCGAGAACTGGTTCTAAGGGAGATTTTATTTTTAGAGAAAGTGATGACGACGGAACAGAAGTTATTTCAATTATGTTCGAGATGAAGAATGAGGCGGATGAGACAGCATCTAAACATAAGAATGAAGATTTCTTTAAAGAACTTGATAAAGATAGAAGAGAAAAGAATTGTGAGTATGCTGTTTTAGTATCTCTTCTGGAAATAGATAATGATTACTATAATACAGGAATTGTTGATGTTTCTCATAAATATCCTAAGATGTATGTTATTAGACCACAATTTTTTATTCCAATCATAACACTACTTAGAGGTGCTGCAATGAATTCTTTAAGTTATAAAAAAGAATTAGAAATTGTTCAAAATCAAAATATTGATATTTCTCACTTTGAAGAGAATATGAATAGTTTTAAAGAGGGATTCGCAAGAAATTATCGACTTGCTTCAGATAAATTTAAGAAGGCGATAGATGAAATTGATAAGACAATAGATCATTTACAAAAGACAAAAGAAGCCTTACTTTCAAGTGAAAATAATTTAAGACTAGCAAATAATAAAGCAGAAGATTTAACAATAAAAAAATTAACTCATGGAAGTGAAACAATGGCTAAAATGTTTGATGAGTTAAAAGAAAATAAAAAGAATAATCGAGAATAGATATTTAAATAATTAAGTGAAACAAGAATATTTTTTTATTTAAATGTATATAATATTAATAATTAGCACTTACACTTGACAAGTGCTAATTAAAGTGGTACCATTATAAATGTAAGGGAGATAAATGATTCCCTGGTATTAATAAATATATATAAAATATGAAAGGAAGATGATGTATATGATGTTAATGCCTAAAAATAATTTAGATTTATTTGATGATATTTTTGGTGGTAACTTTTTAAGTAAAGTTGATAATAATATGATGAGAACTGATATTAGAGAGAGCGAAAATGAATATTTAATAGATGTAGATTTACCTGGATATTCAAAGGAGAATATTAAAGTAGATGTAACTGATGGATATTTAAATATAAATGCTAAAATGAACGATTCACATGATGAGAAAGAAAAAGGTAAATATGTAAGACGTGAAAGATATTATGGGGAATGTTCAAGAAGTTTCTATATTGGAGATGACATCAAAAAAGATGATATTAAAGCGTCATTTAAAGATGGTATATTATGTTTAAATGTACCAAAGAAGACAAAAGAAGATAAAGAAGCTGAAAGAAATTATATTTCTATAGATTAATAGAAAAAGTCAATGTAAAAGCATTGATTTTTTCTTTATTCTTTATATGCAATATAAAAATAGATATGTGATATAATAAAATTAGGTGATTTGATGAAATATTTAAAAAAAATAGTCATAGTACTTTTAACAATAATAAATATAAATTTGTTAACAGGACTAATAATAAGTTGTAACTTTCAAAAAGTATTAATAAATGGTGTATTAAAAGAAACTATAAAAACAGAAATATCAAAAAGCAGCATATAAAGAGCCTAATATAATTATTAATGAAAATGCCAAAACAACAAAAGATTTAGTAAAGACTGATAATGATACAATTAATAAAATACTTGAAAGTGATGAAGTACAAAGTTTAATAGAAGACTATTTAAATAAAACTATTAACTCTTTGGAAGAACCATCACAAGTAAACGAAATTGACTTTGAAAAAGATATAATTGATTATTTAAAAAATAATAAAGAAAAAATTGAAAAATCTAGTGGAATAGAAATAACTGACGAAATGATTGATAAAACAAGTAAAACATTACAAGAAAACGATACAAATATTTATATAAAACAAAAAATAAGAAATACAAGTAATAGTATGACAACAACTGAAAAGACTATATTGAAAGGTTATAAAACATTTATAAGTATAAAGTTTAGATTTCTACTAACAGCATTATTTTTATTAAATATAATTATTATATTTATTTTAAAAAGACCAACTCATAAAGTAATAAATACCTTAGGTATAATATTTGCAACATCCGGAATAGAAACAATTATTACTTCTTTAGTAATAGATTTTATTATAAAAAAGAATACAATATTTACAAAATTTAATTCATTTCCACTCTTAAAATGGGGTATAATATGTACTGTGTTTGGACTTATTGTAATTATGGTATATAATATAGTTATAAATAAATTAAAAAACAAAGAAATGGAGTAAAGTATATGAGTAGTAAAAGTGATAGATTCAAAGAAGAATTAGAACAAACTCAGATGTTAAGAACAATGATTATTGAAAGCGACGAAGAGGAACCATCTATACTTGAAGAAATTGAAGAGTTTGAAGAAAAGATTGATTATTTAGATATCAATGAAGAAAAAAAGACTAAATTAAGAAATTTATGCAATGAAATAAAAAAAGAAGATGACGAAAATGTTAGAGAATATTTATTTAAATTATTACAAAAAGAAGTAGATTAGGACAAAGATTATGAAGTTGGAAATAGTAAATTTATGTAAAAGTTATAATGACAAAGAAGTATTAAAAAATATAAATTTTACTTTTAAAAAAGGTAAAATTTATGGATTATTAGGAAGAAATGGAGTAGGTAAAACTACTTTCTTTAATTCTATAAATAGTGATATTTCTATTGATTCAGGAAAATTTTTTCTAGATAATGAATATGGAAAAAATATTATTCAAAATAAAGATATTGGCTATGTAACATCAACTCCAATTGTACCAGAATTTTTGACGGGAAAAGAATTTTTACAATTTTATCTAGATGTTAATAAAGATAAAATAAAAGATATAAAAGAAATCGATGAATATTTTGATTTAGTAAAACTAAAAAAAGAAGATCAAAATAAGTTATTAAAAGAATATTCTCATGGTATGAAAAATAAAATTCAAATACTAATTAATATAATATCAAATCCTAAAGTAATTTTATTAGACGAACCATTAACATCACTCGATATTGTTGTACAAGAAGATATGAAAAAACTATTTAAATCATTAAAAAAGGACCATATAATTATACTTTCAACACATATCTTAGAACTCGCAACAGACCTTTGCGATGAAATAGTTATATTAAGTAATAAAAAATTAGAACTTATTGAAAAAAATAATCTCAATACAAAAAGATATAAAGACAAAATAATAAAGCAATTAAAGGAAGAACAAAATGATTAATATATTAATTAAGTCATTAGAAATAGACATAGTATATGCAGTTAACTCTTTAATATATTCTCTAAGAAATCTACCAATATTAAAAGATTTATTAACAGATGATGCGTATGACAGTAAAGTATTAAAGATAGTTATAGGAATAATTGGAATAGTTTTATCAATATCAAGAGCAATACTATTTAAAGCATTTTATTATTTTGTAATTTATTCAATATGTAAAACAATGTGCCCAAATAATTATGTAAATGCAACAATTCACCTGTATTTTTTATTAACAATTCTTGGAATGTTTATCAATAATAAATTATTAAACACAAGTAAGAAAAAATATTTCTCTATAATACTATTCAATATGGATGCTACAAATTTCTATAAAGCAAATATATTTTGGAATACTATAGTAAATTTTATTCTTAATAGTATTTGTTTATTTATTCTAGCTAAATTTCTTTCACTTCAATTTATTTATCCAATAACTCTATTGTTATTCACAACATTTATAAAATTTATTGGAGAAAGTTTAAATATCATGTTTTATAAAAAATATGACTATATGTGGTATAGTAATACAACATTATATTTTACAATATTACTAATAATACTAGGTTTTTCATTATTACCAATAATAAATATAACAATACCATTTAAAATTATAGAATTAGTAACAATATTTACAATAATTATAGGAACTTTATCACTTATATACCTATTTAATATTAAAGATTATAAATTAATGTATAAAAGATTAAATAATAAAGTAAATGTAATGGATAGTGATAATGAAAAAGCCTATTTAAAACAAGCAATGGTAGAAGTTAAGAAAAAAGATATGGAATTAGATTCAAAAAAAATAAATGGAAAAAAAGGATTCGATTTATTTAATACAATCTTCTTTGAAAGACATAAAGAAATATTATTAAGGAGTGCTAAAAAATATGCTTTGATTATAGGAATAATTTATATAATATTAATATTTATTTGTTATACTAATAACATCTACTTAAAACAAATATCTAACTTTTTAAATAATAGATTAGCAATATTTGTATTTGTTATGTATTTTGTAAATAGAGGAGCAATTATTACTCAAGCAATGTTTTTTAATTGTGATCATGCTATGTTAAGTTATAATTTTTATAGAGAACCAAAAACATTATTAGGTCTATTTAAAAAAAGATTAATAACGGTAATAAAAGTTAATTTATTACCAGCTATTACAATAGGTATTGGAAATGCAATTATATTAGGTCTAAATAATACCAGTATACTTACAATAATGTGTATGATAATTTTTATAATTTGTTTAAGTATATTCTTCTCAACTCATTACTTAGTAATTTACTATTTATTACAACCATATAATAAAAATATGGAAATGAAAAAAATAAGTTATTCAATTACAACATTACTTACATATATTGTTTGCTATCAGATGTTTAGTCTTGTTCTTAATATAAATATATTATCTATATTTGGAATAATGTTTTCATGTCTTTATATAATTATAAGTCTAGTATTAGTTTACAAAATAGCACCACAAACATTTAAATTAAATTAGAAGTATCATTAAAATGTAGACGAAAGTTTACATTTTTTTATGTTTATTACAAAAAAATTAATAATATAATTGAAAGGAGGTATTTATTTGACTCGATTTAGTATTTGTTCCAAATGATCAAGATGAAAGACTTTGAATGACAATTAATATTGAAATGTATAAGAATTATTCTACTGACTCTATTAAATCATTCTCATATGTTTTTAGTCTACTTAGTAAATCTTTAAATCAAAGAGAAACATATTTTTAAAAGCAAATTGTTCAAATTAATTTTAATGATGGATATTTTAAAGAAAATAAAGAAGTTGGAAATATTTGTTATATGATTTCTGATGAGAGTGGAAAATATAAAAAAAATTATATGAAAATATATGAAGTGTATCTATCTAAATACAAAGGTCTATGCTATAATGAGGCTAATGAATTAGACGCTATGCTATCTTTCTTATCTGCAAATAGTTATGAAGAAATGGAAAGAATAGCATGTGGCAAAAAGGAGTCATTAGCTATTATGGATGAATTAAAAAAGCTTTCTAAAGAAAAAGATATTTTACCAGAATACGACTTTGAAAGAGAAATGAGAAGAGTGACTAATACCGAGAAAGAAATATCTAAACAAGAAGGAAAAGAATCATCTATAAGAGAAGTTGCTATTAACTTTATAAATAATGGAGTAGATTTAAATATAATTTCTAATTCTACAGGATTATCAATTGATGAATTAAATAATTTAAAAGAAGAAAAAAAGCCCTAAAAAAGGCTTTTTTCAATACTTTCAAAAACTTTTCCAATACTATCATGAATAACTAAATTACATATATGGTCATATTGAGTAATACTTTTATTTATTAAAACTAAATATCTTCCTCTAAAATAATTTATAAAAGAAGCAGCAGGGTAAACATTTAGTGATGTTCCTCCAATAATCAATAAGTCACATGTTGAAATTTCATTTATTGTTTTTTTAATAACACTTTCATTTAAACCTTCTTCATATAAGACAACATCTGGTTTTATAATACCACCACAATCACATTTAGGAATACCAGTAGAATTGAATATAACATCATCACTATAAAATCTATGACACTTCATACAATAATTTCTTTTAACCGAACCATGCAGTTCTAATACATTATATGAACCAGCATCCTGGTGAAATCCATCAATATTTTGAGTAATAACACTACTAAGCATATTATTATGTTCCATTTTACTTAAAACGTAGTGGGTAATATTAGGTTTATAATTATTAGGATTTAATTTATCTCTATAAAAATCATAAAACTCACCTGTATGATTAATAAAAAAACTATGAGAAAGCACTTCTTCAGGAGGATACTTATATTTTTCATTATAAAGTCCATCACTACTTCTAAAATCCTTTAGACCAGATTCAGTTGAAACTCCTGCACCACCAAAAAATACAATCTTTTTACTATCTTTAATCATTTCAATTAATTTATCAATTTCACTCATTTAATCACCAATAAAATTATAAATCAAATTAACAAAACTATAAATAATAAATATAATAAAATACCAAGAAAATAACTCTCAAAATGACCAAATTTGACAAAGAAATTTATTTAGAGTAAAATTGATATATATCAATTAACACATTTGAGGTGAATTAATTTGAAGAAAACAAAAATAATTACAGGCATGACATTTGTTGTGGCTATTATGATGATTTCTGTTGGGATGATTATTCAAAAAGAAGATTCAATGTCAAAAATAAATACAAATGTCAATATAAGTAATTTTAAAATTCAAAATATGGCAGCAAGTGCTAACATGATAGTAAAAGATACTGAATCAAAGGAAGAGAATACTGAAAGTACGAATTTACTATTAACAGAAGTTCAAATGGAAACTGCTCCAGCTTCAGTAATTATTCCACCAAGAATAGAAGTATATGAAGGCATGACTCTAGAAGAGTTAGCAGCAAAGTTAGATAGAAGTTTAGGAAATGATTTAGTTGCTGGAAAAGGTATCTTAATAGCATCAGAATGTATTAATAAAGGTGTAGATCCATATGTTGCTGTATCAATATTATTACATGAAACAGGTTGTAAGCATTCATGTTCTAAACTAGCAAGAAGTTGTAATAATTTTGGAGGACAAAAAGGTTCTCCAGGATGTAATGGTGGTGCATATAAAGCATACAACTCAATAGATGAAGGTTTAGTAGGTTTTATAGATAACTTATATAGAAACTATTACTCAATAGGATTATCAACAGTTGAACAAATTGGTCCAAAGTATGCAGAAAGTAATACTTGGGTTAGCAAAATTAATTGGTATGTATCTCAAGTAAGAGCAAGTTAATGAGAGTATGTTTAAAACATACTTTTTTCTTTGCAAAAAAATAAAATAGTGATATAATTAGAGACACTTTGAGGTGGTATCATGATAAGAAATGAAACGTTAAAAAAAGAACAAATATCAAACTTAAAAAGAATAAATAAAAATCAAAAAATAAATAATAAAAAGGTGGATAAAGTAGTAAAAACAAAAAAGACAGATAAAAAAGTAACAAGAAAAAAGTCTAAGAAAAAAAATAATACTATAAAAGGAGTAATAAAAAAAATAGTTCCAGGAACATTAGCTTTATACCTTGGAATAACACTTATGAGTTCATCAAATGCTACAAATATTATTTTAAATAAAACTCAAAAGAATATTGGAATAATAACAAGTAATATAGCAAGAGCAGACACAATGGATGAGGATGTTTCATTGTTAGATGCTATTGAACAAAATGAAAACTTAACTAGAGAAGATAAAGATTTAATAGACACATTAGAACAACTAATAATAGAAGATGAATATCTAGATATAAACCAAGCAAAAAGGGCACTAAGAACAATAAAAATAAATTATAATGTAGAAAAGACAATAGGTGTTGCTGATAGTACAAAAGCAAGATACAATGAAGGAACAAATATAATAGATGTATATGAGTCGAGTGAAACAATAAATAAAGATTTGTTACGACATGAAATAGTTCATAGTATTTATGTAAATATATTTACGAAGTTTTTACCAGATTATTTTTCTGAAGGAATGACTGAATTACTTATAAATGAATATGTTAGTGAACTACATTATGATGAGAAAACTACATATCCATTTGAAGTAACAATGGTAAAAGTATTATGTGAAATGGTTGGAAGCAACAATGTCAGAAAGACATTTGCAAAAGGAAATATGAAAACTATTGAAAGAAAAGTAGAAGATATAGCAGGAACGCAAAAGACAAAGGATTTCTTTAAAACCGTAGAAAATATATTTAAAAAATATGAATCAGGTATTAAAATCAGTGATGATGAATATAATAAAATGATGAATTTTCTAGATTCTTATTTTACATATACTTACCAAGAAGATAAAGATGAAGAAAAATATGAAAGATATCTTTACTATAGAGGTATACTATCTTTATTAAATAAAGAAAATTCATATAATAGTTACTTAGATTATTTGAATGAAACATATACACCAAGATATCCATATTTCTCATCAGAACTAGGATATAATGGGCAAAATAGTTATACATATCAATATACTAAGTAGTGTATATAAAACAGCATAATTTGACAAAATACAAAATAAGTGATATAATTAAAAACGTAATTGATGGCACATTATTCTAGTCAATTACTTTATTAGGAAGACGAGCTTAAAAATTCGTTAAAGGGCATATCTGTGAAACCTTTGGTGTCTGCTTCTTACGCCCAGTTTGGGGTGGATGCTGGAGATGAAGGATACTGGGCGACTCATAATGGCATATGAATCCCGACCCATTATCCGTGGAGACCTATTTTTGTGCTAAACCTATACGTGAATACTGATGGATTTAGTACGCAATAGGATTAAACCTGTGCGGTGGCGAAAGTTATCCACAGTGTAGCCTGTCTTGAGTGAAAATATTGGGATGAATGATCGAGTTTATATGAACAGGCCGCTCATATAAATGTGCGTTCTGAAATTATTTTTGCAAAAAAGGACTAATAATAAAGTGTTGGAGAGGAAATCTCCTAGGGTGTACTTCAATATAGGATTGCAGTGGGCACTAAGTGGCAATCAAGTCGTATGAATCGGAGACGACATATTAATTCTTGTAAAGGGGAACCGCTTATCTGGTAACGGATATGTAAGAATTAGGGAAATCCTACTTGACCTAAGGCCCAAAGTTTACTATTTTGATAGCCAAACAATTAAATTGAATATAAAGTAGTTTAACTACTTTTTTTTATATATAAGGAGAGTATAAGTATATGCTGAAAAAGCAACAAAAAGAAAAAAATGAATTAGAAAATTTAATTGAGGTAACCAAGAAAAAAGAAAAAGTAAAAAAAGAAAATATTGATAAAAAATGGATTGCAACAGTAGTAATAGTTGCCTTCTTGACATCGTTCACATTATCATTTATATCTGAAATGACAATACCAAATTTATCACTATGGTTAGGAATATTAGTAACATTATTCTTTATATTCCTTGGAATATTCTTTGATATCATAGGTGTATCAGTAACAACAGCTGACGAAGCAGTTTTTCACTCTATGAGTTCAAGAAAAGTAAAAGGAGCAAACATTGCAGTTAAATTCAAAAAAAATGCTGATAAAGTTTCAAGTTTTTGTTGCGATGTTATAGGTGACGTATGTGGTATCATATCAGGTGCTGCCGGAACAACAATTGCTGCAATATTAGTAACTCAATTTAAATTTAATACATTATTCACATCAATTACAGTAGCTGCTATAATAGCAGCAATTACAATAGGTGGAAAAGCAATAGGAAAAAGCTTTGCAATTAATAAAAGTAACATTGTACTCTATGAATTTGCTAAATTTATATCAAATTTTTACAAAAAATAAAAATACATGGTATAATATAGCCAATATGGAGGCTTTATGGGTTATAGGTTAGAAAACAAAGATATAAATCTTAATGAAAAGAAATTTACAAAAATTGCTCAAGGAAAAACAGGAAATGTTTTTAAATGTAATGGTTATGCAATAAAAGTATTTAATAATTATGCAGAAGATATAATTGATTTAGAAACAGCAAAATATTTAACAGGGATAAGAACAAATAGAATAATATTACCAAATAAATTATTATTCTATAACAATGGTTTTAAAGGTTATTCTATGAAACTGGTAAAAAAAGATCCAAGACAAAAGAAAATTATTAATTGTCCAACAGATGAATTAATAAGAAATGTAGAAATAATAGAAGAAGACATTAAAACATTAAGTGACAAAAAAGTTTTATTAAATGGAATTAATCCAGAAAATACAACATTCAATGGAAAACTATATTTAACAGATCCAAGTAAATATAGGATATTAGACATTGGAAGTACCGAAGAACTTGAAAAACTAAATAACTATCAGTTTTATATTTTACTAACTAATTTAATTATAAAAGAATTAAATAAATCTCATATATCTGCATCAACTATACAAAGAATGAAAGAATTGTTAAGCCTAAAGGATGATTCTATATACTATAGTGATTATTTAGGAGAAATTTTAGAAGATAATAGTTCAATTAAAACACTAATTAAAAAAATATAAAAAGATGACAAGAGATATAACCTTGTCTTTTTCTTTGGATTATAGTAAAATATAATAAGTTTTGAGGTGGTAAAATGATACAAGTATCAAATGTAAGTTTAAAGTTTGGAAAAAGAACTTTATTTGAAGATGTAAATATTAAATTTACTAATGGAAATTGTTATGGATTAATAGGAGCAAATGGAAGTGGAAAATCTACTTTCTTAAAATTACTAAGTGGTGAATTAGAAACGACTACTGGTGAAATAACAATTACAAAAGGAGAAAGACTTTCTTTCTTAAAGCAAGACCATTATCAATATGATGATAAAAGAGTTATTGATGTTGTTATAATGGGAAATTCTAAGTTATATGAAATTATGGAAGAAAAAGACAAGATGTATAATCAAACAGAGTTTACTGAAGAAGATGGTATGAAACTTGCTAATTTAGAAGCAGAATTCATGGATTTAGATGGTTGGAATGCTGAACCAGATGCTGCACAATTATTAAATAATTTAGGTGTAAGTGAAGAATATCATTATATGACAATGAAAGAGTTTCCAGTAAAAGAAAGAGTTAAAATTTTACTTGCACAAGCTTTATTTGGAAATCCAGACATCTTATTATTAGATGAACCAACAAACAGTTTAGACATTGAAGCAATTAAATGGTTAGAAGAATTTTTAATTAACTTTAATAATACAGTAATTATTGTCTCTCATGATAGACATTTCTTAAACAAAGTATGTACACATATATGTGATATAGATTATTCAAAGATTAAATTATATATTGGTAACTATGATTTCTGGTATGAATCAAGTGAATTATTACAAAGGCAAATGAGAGAGTCTAATAAGAAAAAAGAAGAGAAAATAAAAGAATTACAATCATTTATTGCAAGATTTAGTGCAAATGCATCAAAGTCAAAACAAGCAACTTCTCGTAAAAAAATGCTAGATAAAATTCAATTAGATGAAATTGTTCCATCTAGTAGAAAATATCCATATATTGATTTCAAAATTGAAAAACCAGCAGGAAAAGAAATATTAAAAGTAGAAAACTTAACAAAAGAAGTAGATGGTAAAAAAATATTAGATAAAGTATCATTTACAGTATTAAAAGGAGATAAGATATGCTTTATCGCTGAAGATGATATGGTAAAAACAACATTATTTAATATTTTAATGGGAAAAGAAAAGTATGATAAAGGTACAATTGAATGGGGAAAAACTATAAATCCAGGGTATTTACCTCAAGATAATAATGAATTCTTTAATACAGATAAAAATATCATGGAATGGATTGGACAATTTTATGATATAAAAGATGAAACGATATTAAGAGGATTCTTAGGTAGAATGTTATTTTCTGGAGAAGATGTATTCAAGAAAGTAAATGTTTTATCAGGTGGAGAAAAAGCACGTTGCATGTTATCTAAAATGATGTTAGAAGAACCAAACTTTTTAATATTAGATGAACCAACAAACCATTTAGACCTTGAAAGTATAACATCATTAAATAAAGGTATGGTAAACTTTAAAGGAGAACTATTCTTTACATCACGTGACTATGAATTAAATAGCACAGTTGCTAATAGAATAATTGAAATTAAGTCAGACGGAACAATAATAGATAGAACTATTCCATATGAAGAATATATAAGTAATAAAGAAAATTAATTGACGTATTAAAATATATTTAGTATAGTTTAATTGAAAAGAGGTAATAATATGGAAAAGAAAAAAGTATTTATAATTATTGGTGTTATTTTAGCAGTAATTTTATTAATTGCTTGTTCAACAATCGGAGAAAAAACAGGTACATCAAATGATTTAAATAATACATCAAATGATGCTTCAACAATAGTTGCAAATGCTCAAAAAGAAAGCAATGCAGTAAAAGATAGTGAAAAGAAAGATTTTACTCAAATTGATGTAGACAAATATCTAGATTATTATAAAGGTGAAGAAAACACTTTAATATTAATAGCTAGACCTACATGTCACTATTGTCAAATAGCAGAACCAATTATTCAAAATATTGCATATAAATATGATATAAATATTAATTACTTAAATACTGATGAATTTAAAGATGATGATCAAGAAAAATTAGTTAACTCAGATGATACATTTACAAATGGTTTTGGTACACCATTATTATTAGTAGTATCAAATAATAAAATAGTTGATTCAGTAGATGGATTAACTGATAATGCACATTATACAGAATTCTTTAAAAAATATGGATATATAAAAGAGAATTAAAGGTGGGATAATATGGCAAAGAGCGTTTATAAAAAAGTATTAGCATTTAAAAATAGACATCCAGGTACAATTGCATGGAGACTTGAAAAACATTCAGCAATCATTGAAAAACATTTAAATCCAGGAGAAGAAGTAATATATGCTTTTGCAGCTCAAAAAAATGATAATCCATTTAATATAATCACAACAGCAGTAGTCGCTTTAACAAATAGAAGATTATTAATTGCGAGTAAGAGAGTAGTATTTGGATACTTCTTAAGTTCAATAACACCTGATATGTTTAATGATCTAAAAATATCAAGTGGAATTATTTGGGGAAATGTTTATATTGACACTATAAAAGAATTTGTCACATTATCAAACATTAGTAAATCAGCATTAACTGAAATAGAAACTCAAATTTCAAGTTATATGATGGAAGAAAAGAAAAAATATAGACTTAGAGAAGAGACAAAAGAGGACTAGAATAAAGTCTTCTTTTGTTTTATAATTTTATTAGGTGATAATATGAAGAAAAAAATAAAATTATTAATCTTACTAATATTAGTCATCTTAATCATATCTTTAATAAGATTTATAATAAAAAAAGAACATGATATAAACTATGAAACATCAAAATATGAAATACATGAAACATATAAATATAAAAATAAGATACATACATATACTTTAAAAATAAAAAATAAAGATAATACATATTCATATGTATTAAATAATAATATTCATAAAAAAAAGCAAATTTTGAAAGAAATAAAAACTTATAGAAAAGATAATATAACTTGTATTATTCCAATCTATAAAACTAAAAAAATAGAAAATAATATATATTGTACAAAAGATAATATTCAAGTATCAAATTATTATTTAAAAGATAATGATAATTATAAAAAAATACTAAAGCAAGTAAAAAAATATAACATAAGTAGTTTAAATAGTAGTGATACAAAAAAAGAGTATAAAAAACTTACAATTTTTAATAAAAATATTAGTAATGATGAAGTATATACAATATGGGATTATAGAGGAATATATATATTAAAAAACAATAGTTATAGCTATCAAAAAATATTAAATGCAGATTTATATGATAATATAATGTCAACTATTGTAGATAAATATTATGTACTATTTGAAAATACGTCAGTAAATGGAATAGAAAAAGTTTATTATTATGATTTAGAAAAAGAAAAACTAAAAGAATTTAATTTAAATGAAGTAATATCAAAAGACTCTTATATAAATGGTACATATAAAAGTTATATATATTTGACAGATAGAAAAGAAAAAAAACAATATAAATTAAATATAAAAACAAAAAAAATAGAACAAGTTAATAATGGTGATGTCAACTATTTACACTATAAAAATGATAACTTTCAAAAAATGAATAAAACAGAATTTTTTAAAGAAGATATGTTATTTAAAAATTATAAAGATAATAAAAAATATGAAGATAGTAAATATTATTATTACTATGAAAATAATAAGTTTTATAGACAAATAAAAAAAGAAAACAAAGTACTATTATTTGAATTAAAAGATGTAGATGAATGGATGGTAGTAGGGGATAATATAATATTAATAAGTGATGGAATAGTTTATAATTATAGTGATAATACAGGATTAAGAATGATATTAGAAAGTAATGAATTAAAATATAATTACAAAAACATTTATAATTATTGGAAGAAAGATTAATCTTCCAATTTTTTTTGCATAAAATAATAATAAATTAGTTGAAATTAAAAAATAGATTTGCTATAATATTAATTGCAATGGGGCTTTAGCCAAGTGGTAAGGCGTGGGTCTGCAACACCCTGATCACCGGTTCAAATCCGGTAGGCCCCTCCAATTTATATGCGAACGTGGTTCAATGGTTAGAATACGGCCTTGCCAAGGCTGTGATGGGGGTTCGATTCCCCTCGTTCGCTCCATTGAGGAATCTGCTCGGAACAATTACCGAGTTTGATATATAAATCTATCGAAAGATAGATTTTTTTGTGTTTATAAATCATCCATCCAAAGAAAGGATGGTGAAATGATGAAGAGATATTTAATGTATAAGTCTATTATGAAGTATCTAACCGATAAAGATTTATCTTTGAATGCTAAAGGTTTCTTAAGCATGATTCTATTCAATGATGAAATAAATGCTTTAGAACTATCAAAGTATTGCTCTGATGATATAGAAACTATTAAAGATACTATGTTGGAACTTCGAATCATGAAATATGTTAAGTATGATCCAGAAACAAATATGCTTTTAGCTGGACCAAAACCATATGATGAATGGGACGAAGAAATAATTAAAGACCTACATAGAAAAGCAAAGAATAAAAAAGATAAAGAAAGATAAGAAAGGAAGATACTTTTGTTAAATATTATTAGACAAGAAGTTCCTATTGATGAGGAACTAAAAACAAGAATTAAATTTATTTGTGATTTTTGTAATACAATCCCAAAATTTATTAATGGTTCTATTCGTAAAATTGATAAAACCAATATTAATTATATAGAGCCAAATAAAATAATCATCAAAGGTACAACATTTCTAGCTTTTAATCATGGTAGAGATGTTTATGTTGAGAACTTGCAAAAACATATTAATATTAGTGATTTACAAGAGTTTATTAAAAATCTGTTAGTGTAAAGAGTTTTGGGGATTTTTAA
>ULLK01022484.1_pt1 | contig 29494 bp, 25 predicted proteins | sample 1951411 | NCBI WGS metagenome assembly ULLK01 (sample SAMEA4835526, study PRJEB28245) | human gut metagenome | biome: gut microbiome; material: fecal sample | place: Denmark | collected 2008 | reverse complement strand
TCTAAACGCACTTTCCTAATAAATAAAAAAGTATTGAAAGATTAATCAATACTTTTTTCTTGTTTGGTAAGTTTTTTGTTAATGAACTTTAAAAAAGTCGCGATACCTATATTTTTAGCTTTATCCTTTGCATATATTAAAGTTACATCTCTTTTTGTTAATGGCTTTTCTAAACTTAATTCTTTTAATTTATTGCTTTCGAGTTCTTCTTTTAAAAGTTGTTTTGGCATAATACCAATACCAAAATCACTTTCTGTAAATATTTTAATTAATTGTGTACCACTAAGTTCCATCTCTGGTTTTATATTTATATCATTTTCTTTAAAAAAATCATCTAGTTGTGCTCTTGAATTAGTACCTTTGGTAATTAAAAGTACAGGCAAATTTTCTAAATCTTTTAATTTTATATTTTTATTTAATAAATATTCATATTTTTTAGCAACGAAAGCCCCATCTTCTAATTCACATATTTTAATTCTTTCATATTTACTAATAAGAGAAAGAGGAAAAGTTGATACTGCACAATCAATAACACTATTTTGAATATCTTTTTCTAAAAAACTTGGACTGCTTGAATAGATTTTTATTTTAATATTTGGATATTTTTCATGAAATTCTTTAATATATGGTATTAATATATTTTTAGCAATATTATTAGTTGTTCCTATACTTACTGTAAAATTATATTTTTCTTCTAGTTCACTTATATCATCATCAATAGATTCAATTTGTTTCATTGCAATTTTTACTTTTTCAAATATTTTTTTACCAGCTTTTGAAAGAGTTATTCCATCATGGTTTCTAACAAATAATGTTATATTTAATTGTTCTTCAAGGGTTTTTATTGATCTAGAAATTGCTGGTTGACTAATCATTAGTTCATTCGCTGCTCTTGTGAAACTTCCATTTAATGCCACATGGTAAAATATTTTATATAGTTCTAAATTTATGTTCATATTAGTATACTCCTTTATTATTTCTATTATTATTTTATAACAATATTGCTGCAGGTACAATAGAGTATTTAATTATAATTTTTCTTTATACTTCTTAAAGAATTATAAATAATAAGCATTATATTTATAATTTAATTTATGATATTATTAGCATGTTTTGTGAAATAAGGGGGAAATATGAAAAATATAAAATTTAAAAAAATATCTAGAAAGGCAAAAATTGCAATTTCTTTGTTAAGTATTGGAATTTTTAGTTTTTCTGCTTATAGCGCTGTATCTGCTAAAAATGCAACTAATAATAAAGTTTATTTAGTTGATATTGATGATTGCGATGAAAAAACTAAGATCTATGATGAAAATGGTAATTTAATAAACTTTCAGGTTGAAGAAGGATTATTAGCGATAGTAGATGATTATAGGACTAAACCGGATAAAATGTATCAAACTGTTATTATTAATAATGAAGGGAAGATGACAAGTGGATATATGGATGGTAAATATTTAAATGATACTTTTTTAGATTCCATAGAGCATGTTAGTTTAAGTAAAAGTGATATATCAGAAGTTATTGCTAAAGACGGATTGTGGCTTAGAAAAAGTAATGATATATCAAAATATGAAGATAGTTTTTCTTACTTAGAAAATGGTAAAAATGTAATTTTATCAGACATGTCTTTTTATTCAAAAAATAATTCATATGATTGGAAACAAGGAATTAGTGTTGATGTTGATAGTAAAAAAATGCAAGTTGGTTATTTGGCAAGTGATTATGTTATTGATAAAGATTTTGAAAAGAAATCTAAGAAAAAAGTTTTTATCAATGTTCCCGATGGAGAAGTCTTAAAACTGAGAAATACACCTAATAATGATTCGACTGATTCAATTATTGATGAAATTCCTAATAATACTGAAATAGAAATTCTAGAAGATAATAACATGATAAGAAATGGGAATATTGAATGGACATTTGTTAAGTATACAAATGATGGTATAGTTAAATATGGATATGTAGCAGCTATTATTTATAATGATGATGGAAGCGTTAATTTATCATATATTAGTGAAAAGAATAATAGTTATGTTGACGAGACAGAGGCAGATTTATTAAATGTATCTGAAGAAAATAGTGAGATTGAAGAAACAATGTTATCTGATGAAACTTCAACTATTGGTACAGAAGATATAGTTGATTATATTGAAAATGATATTATTAAATTTATTGTTGATACTAAAAATGATGGTGGTATTGCATTGAAACTTAGAAGTAATCCAGGTTTTGATTCGAAAATTATAGCCCAAATAGAAGATGAAACTGAAGTGAGTACAAGTAGTGTTTTATATAATACGGAAAGTGAAGTGGATAATCATAGTTGGATAAAAGTGACTGCACCTGATGGTAAAACAGGATATGTCGCAAAAGAATATTTAAGAAAGTTAGATAGCAGCTTATTTAATATTACTTTTACTGATCCGGATAATGTTGATAGGCAAACTACAGTAGAAGGTTATTTAGCAGCTGACGTTAATGCGGATTTTCCGCCTGAATTATTAGATGATATTCTAACTAAAGGGCATCAAGTTACATCAACTGGATCATATCAACTTGATATGTATACAAAACCTGAGGCAGTTATTATAAAAATGGCTGCAACTGGATATGGAATATTTTCACAAGCAGATACAGATATAGAAGATGTAAAAAAATTAGTAGCGGTTTGTGAAAAACATCAAGTTCCATATGGTTTATATTACTATTCTCAGGCATTATCTAAAGAAGAAACAGCTCAAGAAATTGAGTGGATAAAAAATAAATTAGGTATAATTAGTGAACTAGGTGATTTAAAATATAATTTACTTCCATTTTATTTAGATTATGAAATTGGAGATATTGAGCAAAATAGTCGTGTTCGACAAAATTATGAAAAACTAAATTCAGATGAAGATAAGGATAAAAGCATAACTAGTGTCCTTGATTATGAACTTAGCAAGTTACGTGATACTCTAGGAACTGAAGTTTGTTTATATTCTGACCATAATACCTTAGGTGTTTGCTTTGACGTTAATGAATTTACTGATGTAAATAAAGAAAATATATGGATGGTAGACGTAAGCCCTGCACATTCAAAAGATACTTTAGATTTAAAAAATCATATTTCTATGAGACAAGTATCTGTTGACTCAATAATTGAGTATAATGGTGATAGTCATAAAATAGATTATGATTTAATTAATAAAGAATATTTTGATAAAATAAAAGATAAAGCGAAAAAATTAAAAAGAAGTGATGCTATAGCTAAATATGTTGATGATATGTCAGAAAATGAAAATGTATCTGAAAGTCACTGCTCATTAGTAAAAAGGTAACTAATAATTATATTCTTAAATCTTTCCATTTATTTGAGGTATTAAAAAATATATAAATATGAAAAATCTTTTTTATGATTTAGCTACTCATAAGTTTAATGAGAATTTATTTTTATATACCTTCTTTTAATTATTATACAAAATTAAAATATTACGTTTTCTTGACAAATTATTATATTTTCTTTATAGTAAGTATTTACTAGAAGGGGAGGTAATAGTATGAGTAGTGATAAAATGATTGAAAGTTTTATGAGCGAGATAGATATTTCAAAGACAAGTGATAATGATTTAGAAAATAATAGTTTTATTGATATATTTGGTAATAGATATAATTTTTATACTTTAAAAGGTGAAAATATTGTTAGTGTTACTTTTTTATCAGATGATTTTGACATCGATTATTATTTAGAATTATTAAAAAAATTAGGAGAAAAAACAGTTATTGAATTTTCTTTTAGTGATAGTTGTGATTGTGACAAGATAAATGAAGTTATAGATGTGTTACATGAATATCCTATTAAAAGAAAAGTGTTTTTAGATGTTAGAGAAGTTAAGTTTTCTCACTTTGATAAGATTGGTCTAGAAAAGTTAGATGAAAATACTAAAATTACTTGTATGGGAGTAGTTAATGAATATAGAAATACTCCAATACATAAAGAGTGTTCTTTTGAATGGTGGTTTCTTCATAACTTTCCAAATGACGAAAAATTTTATAGAAAATTTGGTAATGTTACTGGAGATAAATTATTTAAACTTTACTGGATGATATCAATGTTTAAAAAAAATAACCCTGATATTTTAAATATGACTGTAAAAGAAAAGTGCGAAAGAGCTTATCTTTATATAAAGAAGAATTTTACTAAAAAAAAGATATTTAATTTTAGCAATAAAACAGGAGATAAAGGCTCTAGTGCAATAGATGTTTATAAAAAAATGAATGGAGACTCTTTTGGATATTCTAGTTTAATGAAATGTTTTTTAAATAATCAATATATAGGTGTACCTTGTTATTTAGTTGATTGTAATTATAATGGTGATGAACATGAATTATGTCAGATTTCAACACTTGTTGGAGATGAGTACTACTATGATTTAAAAAATGATGTTAACGGAGTCGAAAGCTTAGATGATAGTTATTCTTCATTAGATTTTAGTGATATCGAAAACTCTAAAGTTATAGAAAGAAGAGAAAATGCTTTTAAACATGGAGTTTTAATAAAAAGATAATTTATAGAATGGGTGGTGTGATATGAAAAAATTTAGTACTTTTAAAATATTATTTCATTATTTAAAAGATGAGAAATTAAAAATGTTTATTTATATACTTTTAGTATTATTTACTTATGTACCAAGTCTTGTGACAGCCTACTTTTGGGGAATTGCACTAGAGGCACTTATAAGTAAAAACTTTAATGAATTTGTTTTATATTTGGCTATTTGGGAAGGAATATATATATTCTTCTATACAATATTACAAATACCAAGAGATACTTTATATAATTATTTAGAAATTAAGTTTACTAAAAATGTTTCAAAAGACTTATATAAGAAAATAGATATGTTACCAGCTAAGGCTTTTGAAGAAATAGGAGTAGGGGAGTTTATTAATAGACTTTATACTGATCCTGATAGAATTATGGAACTTCTTCAAAAATTAATTAGACTAGTATGTAAGGCATTAGTTGTAGTTGTTGTATTAATAGTTTCTTTTAAAATTAGTTTATTACTTGGATGTGAAATATTAATATTTGGTTTTATTATGGGCTTTATTTCATTTAAATTTTTTCCCAAAATTAAGAAAACGCAAGAGAGTATAAAGAAAGAGTCTGATAACTATGTAAAAGTTGCGACTGAAAATATTACTGGTATTCGAGAGATTAAATCTTTAGGGATAAAGAAAAATATTGAGAATAATATTTTTAATATTTTAGATAATTTATTTAGTCATAATAAAAAGATAAAAAAATATGAAGTTATTTATTATAGTTTAAATAACTTAACTTACTTTATATTACAATTTATTATTTTATTTACTGCAGGATATTATACTGTAACAGGTAAAATTGCATATAGTTTGTTTATTGTACTTGAAAATTATATTTGGAGAATTGACGAAGTAGTCGAATCTATTTCTGACTTTGGAGTTAACTATAATAAAGTTACAGTTTCGTTAAAGAGAATTAGTGAGATTGTAAATAATAAGTTATATGATGACGAGAAGTTTGGAGATGTAGTTTTAGAAAATGTTAAAGGAGACATTCAATTTACTAATGTTAAATTTAGGTATAGTGAAGATGAAGATTATACATTAAAAGGACTTAATCTAAAAATAGTTCCAAATAAGAAGATTGCGATTGTTGGTAGAAGCGGAAATGGTAAGAGTACTTTGTTTAACTTATTACTTAGATATTTTGATGCAACTAGTGGGAATATTACTATTGATGGAGTAAATATTTGTGATTTAACTGAAGAAGATTTAAGAAAAAATATATCTATTATTAGACAGACTCCTTTCTTATTTAATCTATCAATCTTTGATAATTTTAAATTAGTAAAAGAAGATGTAACACTAGATGAAGTTAGAAAATATTGTAAGGAAGCATATATTGATAGTTATATTATGTCTTTACCAGATAAGTATGATACTATTATTGGTGAAGGTGGTATAAATTTAAGTGGTGGTCAAAAACAAAGACTTGCGATTGCTAGAACATTACTTTTAAATACAAAAATAATTTTATTTGATGAGGCTACAAGTGCTTTAGATAATGAAAGTCAGGATTATATAAAGAAAACAATAGATAACTTAGTAAAAGATCATACTATTGTTATTGTTGCTCATAGATTAAGTACAATAGTAGATGCTGATGTTATTAATGTTATTGATAAAGGAAAATTAGAATCAACTGGTACTCATGAAGAATTACTAAAAAAGTCAAAAGTATATAAGAATTTATATTCAAATGAAAATACAAGTTTAGAATAAGAGTTTCTTATTCTTTTTCTTTTAATTAATTTTAATATATGTTATTCTAAAAATATAGATAATAAAGAGGTGACTATATGTTTTGCAAATATTGTGGGAGAAAATTAGAAGATGATGCAACTTTTTGTAGTGGTTGTGGTAAAAGTGTGGCTAATGAAAATAATAATTCAGTTAATAATTTAAATAATAGTTCTTCTATAAATTTAGATAATAGTATTAATGTAAACCAAGTAAATACTGGTAGTATTTTAGAAAATAATAATTCTTTAAATGAATTTAGTACTAGTAATAATGATTCTATTGGCTTTGGAAATTCTAGCATAGATTTATTTAATACTAGTGGTGTTAATGATACGAACTTTTCTAATAACTCTGTTAACTCTATAAATCAAAATATAAATAATAATATTAATTCTAGTGTTAGTTCTAATAGTATTTCTAATACAAATAATAGTATGAATAATAATTCAAATACTTCTAATATAGATATTACTAAATCTAATAATAAAGTGTTTATTTTGATTGGCGTTTTTATTGCGATTATAATGATTTTTGCAATCATTTGTAGTGTTATTGGAGAAGATAAAATAAGAAATAAAAATGGTAATAATAATCCTGTTATCGAAGAGAAAAAAACTATTTCATATAAGGGATATAAGTTTAATTATCCGAGAGGTTATAAAGCATCTATTAAAGATGGGGTTGGTATTTATTTAGTAGGGGATGTTTATGCTATATCAATTGATATTGATAATACTAATAGTTATGATAGTTATCTTAGTTTAATAAAAACAACATATCCTGATCAAGCGAATGATGCTGAACTTACTATTTCTAATCGAAAATTTGCAGGAATGGTATTTGAAAGCATTAATAAAGAAAGTATTTGTCAGTATATGTCTTCTACAAGTAATAATACGACATTTAAAGGATTAATTGCTTCAAAAGATAAGAAATTTCATGCAGATGCTTTTAATACTTTAGCATCTATTCTAGATTCATCCAAAGTTGATTCTAAAAGTGTTATTAATCAAACTGATACATTAATGCTATATGGAGATAGTGATATTAATTCATTTACTTATAATCAGTAATATTTACTGATTTTTCTTTTGATTTTTATTTTATATGATATAATCTAATTATAAGGAGATGATTTGTATTAAAGCAAAAAATATATTTTTTAGTAGTTTAATTACTATAATTATTGGTGGAATATATTATTATTTTACGTATCCAGTAATTAATCCTACTAGTCCAGAATTTTGGATGTTTCTACTGGTAATATTTATTATTTTTAGTGTTTCTTATAACATTTTTAATTTTAATATTACAATTAGTGATTTTTTCAATAGAAGAAGTTATAAAACTAATTATAATTATAAGATGTACTATGTTGTTCCAATTGCTTTTTTAGGAATAATTGTACTTAATTTTTTCTTATCACCACTTTTTTGTTCTAAGAGTTATTATAAGAGAATTAAGGTAAGTGATGGGGATTTTTCTAAAGAAGTAAGTGAAGTTAATTTTAATAAGATGCCATTACTTGATAGAGATTCTTCTGAAAAGTTAGGTGACAGACAAATGGGACAAATGAGTGAACTTGTTTCTCAATTTGATGTTTCTAATCAATATACACAAATAAATTATAATGATGAAATTATTCGTGTTACGCCACTTGAATATAATGGTATTATTAAATGGTTTACTAATAGAAAAAATGGTATTACAGGATATATTAGTGTTAATTCTACTACTGGTAAGAGTAGAGTTGTTAAATTAAAGAATGGTATGAAGTATGTTCCTTCTGCTTTATTTAATGAAAATTTATATAGAAAATTACAATTTTCTTATCCAACATTTAATTTTGAAAGTGTAGATTTTGAAATTGATAATTCGGGTAAACCTTACTGGGTTGCTAGTGTTATAAAATATACTGGTGTTGGCTTAAAACGTGATGTTAGTGGTGTTGTTATATTAGACCCTGTTACTGGTAAGAGTAAGTATTATGACGTTAAAGATGTGCCAAAATGGGTAGATCATGTGTATGAGGCTGATTTAATTATTGAACAAATTAATGATTGGGGAAAATATAAAAATGGTTTTCTTAATTCTTTAATTAGTCAAAAAGGTGTTGTTAAAACTACAAGAGGATATAATTATTTAGCACAAGATGATGATATTTATTTATATACTGGTGTTACTTCTGTTATTAGCGATGAGTCTAATATTGGTTTTGTTTTAACAAATTTAAGAACTAAAGAGACAAAGTATTATCCTGTTGCTGGGGCTGAGGAGTATTCGGCAATGGATTCTGCAAAAGGACAAGTACAACAAATGAACTATACAGCAACTTTCCCATTATTAATTAATTTAAATGGTAATCCGACATATTTAATTAGTTTAAAAGATAATGCTGGTCTTGTTAAGATGTATGCATTTGTTGATGTTGATGATTATCAAAAAGTTGTTGTTACAGATAGTTCTAAAGGTATAAAAAAGGCAGCAGAGGCTTATTTAAATGAAGTTATGGATGATGGAGATACGTCTTCTAGTAAAAGTCGTGAGGTAGTAGTTAATAATTTGGTAAATGCAAGTATTGATGGAAATACATATTACTATTTTACTGATCAAGATGGTAAGAAGTATAAAGTATCTATTAAAATAGATAAAAATAGATTACCTTTCTTAAAAAATGGTGATACTATAAATGTATCATTTGATAAAGAAAGCGATGTAATTAATATTATTGATATAAATTAGGAGAATTTATGGAAAAATCAAGAGTTTATTTTACAAAAGACATTAGTCCAGATGGATTAAAAAAAGTATATGATGCATTGGGTGTTCCATTAAAAGGAAAAATTGGTGTAAAAGTTTCTACTGGAGAAGCAGGTTCAAAAGGATATTTAAAAGCTAATTTAATTGGTTCTTTTGTAAAAGAATTAAATGGAACAATTTTAGAATGCAATACTGCATATCCTGGAAAAAGATGTAATTATGAAGATCATATTAAAGTTGCTGAAGAGCATGGTTTTACTTCGTTTGCTGATGTTGATATTATGGATAAAGATAGTGAAGTGAAAATTCCTGTTTCTAACGGAAAACATCTTAAATATGATATAATTGGTAAAAATTTTGATAATTATGATAGCTATATTAATCTTGCTCATGGTAAAGGCCATGCTATGGGAGGATTTGGTGCTAATTTAAAAAATCAATCTATTGGTATTGCATCAAGAAATGGTAAGGCTTATATTCATTCTTGTGGTCAAAGTGAAGACCCTAATGAATGTTGGTCTTGCAAGTATGAACAAAAAGATTTTATTGAATCTATGGCTGAGGCTGCAAAAGCAGTAAGTGATTATGTTGCATCTAAAAACAAACAAATAGTATATATTACTATAATGAATGCTTTAAGTGTTGATTGTGATTGTGATTGCAATCAAGGAGAGCCTGTAATGAATGATTTAGGAATAGTTGCGAGTCTAGATCCTGTTGCAAATGATCAAGCATTTATTGATATGGTTTGGGCATCAACTGATAAGAATTCTCATTTATTAAGAGAAAGAGTTGATAGGCAATTTGGACGTCATATTACTGAATATGCTGAAGAAATTGGGTTAGGAACAACCAAATATGAATTAGTAGATTTAGATAAATAATTGTACGGAAGAAGCAAAATTAATTGTTTCTTCTTTTTTTTCTTTCCTTATTAATTTTACATGATATAATATTTGCAGGTGATATTATGATTAGACTTAAAAATGTCTCAAAATTCTATTATAGCAAGGGTGTTATTGCGACAGGTTTTACTAAAGTTAACTTAGAATTTAGTAAGGGTGAGTTTGTTGCAATTACAGGAGAGTCAGGTTCAGGAAAAAGTACACTATTAAATGTTATCTCAGGACTTGATTCTTATGAAGAAGGAGAAATGTATATTAATGGCTCTGAGACAAGTCATTATTTAGAAAAAGATTGGGAAGTGTATAGAAGAAAATACATTGGAAATATCTACCAAAACTTTAATTTAATAAATAGTTATACAGTATATCAAAATGTTGATTTAATACTTTCACTAAATGGAACTCCACAAAGGGTTAGAAAAATGAAAATAATACGACTTTTAAAAAAAGTAGGAATGCTACGTTATAAAAATACAAAAGTCTCAAAACTTTCTGGAGGACAAAAACAACGAGTTGCAATTGCTCGTGCTCTTGCGAAAGATGTGCCAGTAATCATTGCAGATGAACCAACTGGAAGCCTTGATAAACAAGCAGCAATGGGAGTTATTCATTTATTAAAAGAAATATCAAAAGATAAATTAATAATTATCGTAACACATAACTATGATCAAGTAGAAAAATTTGCTACTAGAAAAATAACTATGCACGATGGAAAAGTATTAGAAGATAAAAAAATATTACCAGTTAATAAAAACGATAATTTCATTGAAACTGATAAATTTAAAAATATAAATTTCTTTGAAAAGGTTAGACTAGGTTTTAGAAATACTTTTAATGTTTTACCTAAATTTATATTATTATTTTTAGTTTATTCTTTTATTGTTTGTGCTTTAATGGGAGAGTATTCTTATTTTAAACAAAGTGAGTATGAGATGTCTAAAGATGGAGTAAATATATTCTTTAATGATTATAGTGATAAAAGAATTGTATTTAATAAGAGTGATAAGAGTGCTTTTACAAAAGAAGAAATTGATAATATTAAAAAGATTGATAATGTTTCATATGTTTCTGAAAATGATTTATTAAATGACTTAGAATATAATTTTGTTGATAATAATGAAGAAAATTGGTTATATGGAAAGATTAAGTCAATTGATAGATTTAGTGGTAATGTTGATGTTGGTAGGATGCCAGAAGCAGAAGATGAAGCAATTATTTGTGGAACAAAAGATGATTATTATTTAAGACAATCAACTGATTCTATCTTAGAAAAAGATTTTTATTTAATGTCAGATGCGAATGAACAATTAAAAAACTACAAAATTAAAATAGTTGGTATAAAATATACAGATAATACTGCTACTTCTCAAGTATATGATTACTATGTTAATAATTCATTTCTAGATAGAGTTTTATTACTTACTCATCAATCTAATAGTAAGATTACAATTAACTTTATGGGAACTAATTACTCATCAGATCAGACTACTACACAATTTAAATTAGAAGCGAATGAATGGGTAGGTCCAGGACAAGCATTTATATCAGATGATTTAAATATTTATTGTGATAAGAACATTTGTAAAAATAAGTCATTTAATGTTAATGTAAAAAATATATATTATGATGATAATAAGAGTTTTGTAGTTAATAAGACTTATACTAAAAATACTATTGGAAATATTTTGTTTCTTCCTAATTATACTAAAGATAAATATGACGAATTTTATAATGGAATAGTATATATAAATCCAGATGACTATAATACTTTATTTAATAAAGGAACATATCAAATGAGTGTATATGTATCAGATATTAAAAAGATAGATGATGTTAATAAGGCTCTTAAAGATTTATCATATAATACTTTAGAAATTAAAAATACTTTAGTAGAAGATCCTGGGGTAAAGGTACTTAGAATTGTAAAAATTATAGTTACAACAATTCTTGTGGTAGTATTATTTTTTATTTCATACTTTATTATAAAAATAATTCTTAAGTCTCGTAATACATATTACTCAGTACTTAGAATGTTAGGAGCAAGTAAAGGAGTATGCAGAAGTTTACTTATTAATGAATTGTTTAACTTTGCTAATTTAAGTTATTTTATATTTATATTAGTTGCTTATGTTAATAATATTGGTATTATAAATATTGGTTTTTTGAAGACTATTAATACATATTTTGAATTTAATGATTATTTAGTTTTATATTTTATTCTGATTATTATGTCTATATTAATAAGTGTAAGATATTCTTCAAGATTATTTAAAGACAGTGTTATGAATACTTATAGAGAGGAGGCTTAATATGATTAGAGTTGAACATATTGATAAATATTTTAATAAATTTAAGAAAAACGCCATTCATGTTATTAACGATACCTCTTTAGAGTTTGATAATTCTGGGTTAGTTGCATTACTTGGACCTAGTGGTAGTGGTAAGACTACACTTTTAAATGTTATTGGTGGACTTGATAAAGTAAGAAAAGGAAATATTTTTGTTAATGGTAAAAAGATTACTAGAAGAAGTCAAAATTATGTAGATAAAATTAGAAACTTAAATATAGGTTATATCTTTCAAGATTATAAGTTAATTGAAGATATGAGTGTCTATGATAATGTTAGTTTAGTATTAAAGATGCTTGGTATTAAAGATAAAAAAGAAATTGATAAAAGAGTTACATATGTTTTATCAAAAGTAGGAATGCTAAGATATAAGAAAAGACCATGTAATATGCTTTCTGGTGGTGAACGCCAAAGAGTTGGTATTGCAAGAGCAATAGTTAAAAATCCAAATATTATTATTGCAGATGAACCTACAGGAAACTTAGATAGTAAAAATTCAGTTGAAATAATGAATATAATTAAGGCAATTTCAAAAGATAAATTAGTTATCCTTGTAACTCATGAGAGAAATTTAGCAAAATTTTATGCATCTCGTATAATAGAACTTGAAGATGGAAAAATTGTAAAAGACTACATAAATACAAATGAAGATGACTTAGATTATGAAATGACAAATGATTTGTATTTAAAAGATTATAAATTTATGGATAGACATAATAATATAAATGTATATTCAAATAATAATGAACCTATAAAATTAAATATAGTAATTTCAAATAATAATATTTATATTAAGAGTTTAGATAATAAAGATATCGAAGTTGTAGATGATGAGTCTACTATAAAAATGATAGATGATCATTATAGAAATATTTCTAAACAAGATGCTTTAAAATATGAATTTAATTTTAAAAATATTATTAATGATAAGTATAAACTTAAATATTCATCTATTTTTAATCCTATTTCTTTTATTACTAGTGGATTTAAAAAAGTATTTTCATTTTCAATATTAAAGAAAATATTACTTTTAGGATTTTTCTTATCTGGAATATTTATAATGTATGCATGTAGTAGTATTCTTGGTAGTATTACTATTAGTGATAAGAATTTTATTAAATGTAATAGAAATTATTTAATAGTTAATCAAAAGAAAGTTAACGTAGGAGAGTACTTTAATATAGAAAATAATTTAGGAGCTGACTATATAATTCCTGGAGACAGCGTTGTTAGTTTAGCTTTAAAAGTAGATGACTTTTATCAAACTTCTAATTATAGATTAATGATAGAGGGAAGTTTAACTGATATAAGTACAATAGATGAGTCTAGTTTAATACTTGGCAGAATGCCTGAGAATAATCAAGAATTTGTTGTTGATAAGATGGTTCTTGATAATGTTATGAAGAATGAACAAACTAAGATGCTTGGACTTACTAGTTATAAAAAATACTTAGATAGAGATGTTGCAATTAATCAAGTTGGTAATAAAAAAATAGTTGGAATTGTTGATACTAATAGTCCGTCTTTCTATATGGATAGATCATCTTTTATAAATGTTTTATATCATTCTGCAGGATCTCGTGATACGTCAATTGAATCAAGTGTTGTTTCAGATGATGCTGAAAGTACTAATAATTATCCGTATGATGACTATACTTTATATAGTAATATTACTATGAAAGAAGGAAGAGTGCCTAGTAATGATTATGAGGTGATTGTAAATATTTCCAATAAAGATGATATGCCTCTTAATAAAGAGATAAATAAATCTATAAATGGAACAAAGTTACGTGTAGTTGGATATTATATATCAGCAGATAATTTGGATTCTATGCTTGTTAATAGTAATACAATAAAATATTATCTTATTTCTAAAACTTCAAATATTTCTATATATTCATCTGATAAAGAAGAAATACTAAATAAAGCAGTTGATGTGTTTAAATTAAATATTAAAGATAGTTATAAATATAGCAGAGATCAATATATTTCTAGTAAGAAAGATAGTATTAAAAGTTCTATTATAAGTTCTTCAATTATAATTATTATTTCATTAATAGAGATGTTTTTAATGATGAGGTCTAGTTTCTTATCTCGTGTTAAAGAAGTTGGAATACTTCGAGCAATTGGTGTTAAAAAGTTAGATATTTATGTAATGTTTAGTGGAGAAGTAATAGCAATTACATTATTAACTTCAATCCCTGGTATCTTATTTAGTGCATATATTATGAATATTTTAAGTAAAATAAGTTTCTTAGATGGAACATTTATTGTTAATCCTATGCTTGTTATATCTGCCATTGTTGCTGTATTTATATTTAATTTAGTAATAGGACTTCTTCCAGTATTTAATACTATTAGAAAAAGACCTAGTGAAATATTAAGTAGAACTGATATTTAATTGTAAAAATACGGATTTTTTCTGTATTTTTATTTTTTTCCTTAAAATTTCATGCTATTATCTTATTATAATTGGAGGATAAAAATGAAAAAAGTAGGAAGTAGAGGTTTTTCTCTAATAGAGTTATTAGCAGTTGTTGTTATTTTAGGAGTTTTATCTGCTGTTGGAATAGGTACTTATTCTAGAATTGTTACTAAATCAAAATTAGAGGCTTATTTAGATGTAGTTAAACTTCAGGCAAAAGAAGCGTCAAAGTTAGTTAATGCGGGTGACTATTATGCAGATGACGATAATACAGTGTATTACTTTGATTATAAGATTTTTGATGATGATAAAAGTATGCAAAGCCCTTTTGGAAAATGGATTAATGCTTATGTTGCAGTTGTATTTGATGGGGATAAATATTACTATTATTGGATAGGAGTAGATGATGCTGGATGGAGAATAGATTTGAAAAAGCAAGTTAATAAACTTACTATAAAAGATATATATCATTCTAGTTCTAAAAACATAAGACCTGGAAATAGTATTGGTGGACGAGATCAAACTGTTATTTATGAAGATGGAAAAGATGAAAAAGTTGATGAAGTATCTAATGATGTTACATCAGTTGAGGCAAAAAAGTGTTTTAAATTTAAAAAAATAAATGGAGGTAGTGAATACTCTATTACTGATTATGATGCTTCATGTGGATCTATTGTTAATATACCTTCTAGTATAGATGGAAAAATAGTTAGTATAATTGATGAGAACGCATTTAGAAATAAAGGTATTACTGATGTATCATTATATAATGGTATTAAAGAAATCAAGAATGGAGCTTTTCAAAACAATAAAATTACTAATCTTAGACTTACAAAGTCAATTCATACAATAGGAGATTTTGCTTTTCAAAGTAATCAATTAAAAACAGTTGTATTTCCAGAAGGACTTAAATATATTAATCAATGGGCATTTTCTTATAATAAATTAGTTGATATTAGTTTTTCTAAATCATTAGTTTCTATTGGCTATTATGCTTTTTATGGTAATTTGTTATCTTCAATTGATTTAAATTCCAGTCCAACTGTTGGAGGAGCAGCGTTTTCAAATAATAGGATGAGTTCAAGTGAAGCATTAATCTATAAATATGATTCACGTTTAGGAAAGACTGACTATTCTACAATAATAGGTTATGGTGGAGAAGATAAGAATGTGGTTATTCCAGAAGAAGTAAATGGCGTTAAAGTAACAACTATTGCGGCAAATGCTTTTGCTTCATGTGGTTTAACTAGTATTGTGATACCAGATTCTGTTACATCTATTGGAGGAGCGGCATTTTATAGTAATTCTCTTACTGAAATAAAACTTCCAAAAAACTTAAAGTATATAGGTGGAGATTCATTTAGAGGAAATAGATTAAGGAAGATTGATATTCCAAAGTCTGTAACAACTATTAGTCCAAGTGCTTTTGTAGACAACGCTTGTCCTAAAGGAGAAGATATAATTTATGCAAGAAGAGATGATGGGTCAATTGATTATTCTACGATTGTATCTGGTTGCAGTGGTTCAAAGTCTAACAGATCACTTGTAATTCCAGCAAGCAAAAACGGTGTTAAATTAAAATTAATAAAAAGTTATGCTTTTTCTTGTTCTGGATATACGTCTATTACTCTTCCAAACTTATCTGAAACAGACGGACTAACAATTGAGACGAATGCTTTTTCACATAATTCTATACCATTAAGCAGTGATTCTAGATGGGTTTATAGAATACAAAATGGAAAATATAATTATAGTGTACTTGACAGTTACGCAGGAGTTAAACCTGGAGGTACACTTTCAATTCCAGAAAAGTCGCACGATGTAAATTTAACGCATATTTATGCTACGTTTCAGTGGCAATCATATTCTACTATAGTTATTCCAAAATATGTTACAACTATTGGTAATGGTGTATTAGGTAAATCAAACAATAATAATGTTAATTTTACAAAAGTTATTAACAAAACTGGAAGAAGTTTTGATTGGTACAATATTACATATTCAAATCATACTAATACTGGTAATTTTACTACTGGAGTTGTTTCACATCAATCAGGAAATATTACTATAGACGATAAATAATAAATTTTATAAAAACAATAAAAAATATTAAAAGGAAGGAATACTTTCCTTTTTTATTTGATATTTTTCTAATATAATAGTAAACTATAATATAGTTAAAGTAGGTTATGGAGGGATTATTATGATGCCTATAAGAGATTTCTTTACTAAATTGTTTAAGAAAACTGATAAAGATAAACCATGGCTTGAATATTATTCAAGAGAAGAAAAAAGTATTAAATTTACTGATAAATCAATTTATGATTTTATGATTGACAGTGTTGGCGGAGATAGAGATTTTATTGCATTAAATTATTTTGGTAATAGATTTAGTTATAATGAATTTTTTTCAAATATAGATTTATGTGCAAGAAGTCTTAGAGAGTATGGCGTACGTCCTGGAGATATTGTAACTATATGTTGCCCTAATATGCCGGAGGCAATTTATGCTTTTTATGCGTGCAATAAGATTGGGGCAATTGCTGATATGGTTCATCCGTTATCGAGTGATGATCAAATTGAAAATTATTTGAATAACTCTAAATCAAGAATTTTAATATTAGTTGATTTTGATTATGAAAAGTTTTGTGATGTTATTCCAAATACTAAAGTATATAAAACAATATTAGTTAGTCCTAAAGAGTCTATGCCACTTGGTCTTACTGTTGGCTATACTCTTACTAGAAGTCTTACTATGAAAAAGCCTAAGGCAGGAGATAGTAGGTATATAACTTGGAGAGAATTTATGACAAGAGGTCTTAGAAACCATGAAAATTATCATGCTAATATGAAAAAAGATGACCCTGCAGTTATTCTTCATAGTGGAGGTACGACTGGTACTCCTAAGGGAATTGTATTATCAAATTATAATTTTAATGCTGAGTCACAACAAGCAGCTGTTAATGTAATTGATGTTAGACCAAAAGATAAGATAGTGACTATTCTTCCAATATTTCATGGATTTGGTTTATGTGTTTGTGTTCACACCCCAATCTGTTTAAGAGTTGAGACAATTTTAATGCCTGAATATGATGGTAATAGATTTTATAAGATTTGGAAGAATGATAAACCTCATGTAATTCTTGGAGTTCCAACTCTTTGGGAAGGAATGATGAGTAATAAGAAGTTTAATGATATTGATATGAGTCAATTAAAATATATTATTTCTGGAGGAGATTATTTAACTATTTCTCAAGAAGAAAGAATAAATGAATTTTTACATAAACATGGTGCTCATATAAATATTGGTAAGGGTTATGGTATGACTGAGTCAGTTGCTGCTACTTGTTATACATTTCCAGGTACAAATGAGGCTGGAAGTATTGGTATTCCAATGGTTGGTAATACTTATAAGATATGTGATCCTGAGACTCATGAAGAACTACCAATTGGTGAAGAAGGAGAAATATGTGTTAATGGTCCAACTGTTATGCTTGGATATTTAAATAATAAAGAAGAAACTAAAAAAGTATTAATAAAACATAAAGATGGTAAAAAATATTTACATACTGGAGATATTGGTTATATTGCTCCTAATGGAATAGTTTTCTATACTCAAAGATTAAAAAGAATGATTATTGTTTCTGGATTTAACGTATACCCAAGTCAAATAGAAGAAGTAATTGCTAAACATAATTTAGTAGACAAAGTATGTGTAATTGGAATACCACATAAATATAAGATGCATGTTCCAAAAGCATTTATAGTTTTAAAAAATGGTATAACACCAACTCCTAAAATAAAGAAAGAAATTGTAGACTTATGCAAGGACAGCTTATCAGTTTATTCACTTCCAAAATATTATGAATTTAGAGAAGAATTACCAAAAACACTATATGGTAAAATTAATTATAAAGAATTAGAAAAAGAGGAAGAAAATAAGGAAAAGTAATCCTCTTTTTATATAATGTATGAAAACACTTATAATTGGAAATTTAGGAAGTGGAAAAACAACACTAGCAGAAAAGATAAGTAAAATGTATGAAATACCTTTTTTCTCGATAGATAATATTGTTCATGATGATACAAAAGGAGTTAAAAGAACTAATCAAGAACAAATAGATATTATAAATAAGATAAATAGAGAAAATAAAGATTATATAATAGAAGGAGTTTTAAGAGAAAACTTAGAATTTTTATGTAATTTAGTTGATACTATAATAATTCTTGATATAGATAAAAAAATATTAAAGAAAAGGATAAAGAAGAGATATTTAAAGCAAAAGATGGGGCTTGATAAAGTAACTTATGTAGTTAATAAGGATATGCTTAATAAGATGTATGGTTGGATGGAGTGTTATGACTATGAGAGAATGAATAGACTTCATATGAAATATTTTAGAAAAGTTATTTTACTTAAGAGTGATTTAGAAATAAAGAAATATTTACTGGCGTTAGAGAAGAATTATTTTAATTATTTTTAGGAGTTGAGTTTATGAAAGTACTTAGTATTAAAGAGCCTTATGCTACTTTGATTTGTAACGGAAAAAAGTTAATTGAAACTCGTAGTTGGAAAACTAATTATAGAGGTGAATTATATATTCATGCTTCACTTAGTAAGATTACAAAAGACGTATTAAATAATGAAGAAGTTATGAGAGTATTAGATAATGATTCATTAAATTATGGAATGATTATTTGTAAATGTCGTTTAGTTGACTGTGTTTATATGGATGAGGAGTTTTTGGAAAATATTAAAGCAAATCATCAAGAATATGTTTGTGGGTATTATTCTCTTGGAAGATATGCTTGGATACTTGAAGATGTTGTTCCACTTGAATGTAAAATTCCTGCTAAAGGAAAATTAAATATATGGGAGTTTAATTTATAACTTAAAATAGAATATACATAGTAACATTATAATGGAACCAATTATTATTCCTTGTAATGTTATTTTTTTGTTGTTATAAGTAAGAGATTCTTTTATTAATTCACCAAATGATATTTGTAACATTATACCTGCTGTTATTGCATAAAGTATTCCTAAATGTGCTCTCCCTATTATATTTTTGAAAAATATAAGAGAAAGTATTCCACCAAATAGTTCTGATATAGCAGAGATTGAAGTTAGAAGAAATGCTTTTTTTCTGCTATTAGTTGCATGAAATATTGGTACAGCAATTGATATGCCTTCTGGTATGTTATGAAGAGCAATACCAATAGATAAAGTTACTCCTAATTTAAAGTTATTATTAGATGATATAAAAGTAATGATTCCTTCAGGAATATTATGAAGTATTAAAGCAATTAATGAAGTTATACCCACTTTATAGAGAGTATTATTTGTTTTTTTACTTATTATTTTATCAATTATAATAGAAATTATTATACCTAGATTTATAAATATTAATACTAATAGTATATTTTTAATGGAGTAAAAGGACTCTATTAGAAGTGAAAAAAAGGATAAAGTAATCATAGTACCAGCAGAAAAAGATAGTGAAAAATTAATTATTTTATTTTTATATTTATCACTAATAAATGTTGGAATTATACCAAGCATGGTAGATAATCCTGAAATTGTTGTTATTAATAATGGTATCATGGTATATTTTATTTAAAAAGTTATTAATTTATGATATAATTTAGGGCGAAAGTGAAGTGGTATTATGAATTATGATTTAGAAATGTCTAAACAAATGAGTAATTTAAAAGAGGGAGACAGTTTATTATTACATGCTTGTTGTGCGCCTTGCTCATCAGCTGTTTTAGAACGTTTAGGAAATTTTTTTAATATTACAATTTTTTATTATAATCCAAATATTACTGATAAGATGGAATATCAAAAAAGAATAGATGAGATAAAGAGGTTTATTAGTGAATTTAAGACAAAATATCCTATTTCTTTAATTGAAGGAAAATATGATCCAGAAAGTTTTTTTGATATTGCTCGTGGACTTGAGAATGAACCAGAACGTGGAAGAAGATGCTATTTATGTTATGAATTAAGACTTAGAGAAACTGCAAGGGTTGCTAGTAGTCATGGTTTTCATAATTTTTGTACAACGCTTACTCTTTCTCCTTATAAGAATAGTAAATGGTTAAATGAAATTGGAGAAAGACTTGATAATGAGTTTAGTGCTAATTATTTATATAGTGATTTTAAGAAGAAAAATGGTTATAAAAGAAGTATAGAATTATCTAATATTTATGATCTTTATAGACAAGATTATTGTGGATGTATTTATTCACTTAGAGATAAAATTAAAAAAGATGAATATAATAATGTAAAGTAGGGGAGGCTTCCTTTACTTGGATGGGTTATATGTATTATAATTTGTATTAAAGGGAAGTGATTAAATTGAAGTATTATTGTATAGGTATTAAGGGTACAGGTATGTCTACTCTTGCACAAATATTGTTTGATTTAGGAAATGATGTTTCTGGGTATGATGATGCACAAGCATATAAGTTTACACAAAAAGGTTTAGAAGAACGTGGTATTGAGATATTTTATGATCATGAGCATCCAATTGATAGTGATACTATTGTTACTTATAGCGTTGCCTTTAGTGAAGATCATCCAGAACTTGTTAGAGTTAGAAATTTAGGTTTAAAAGTAAAAAAATATAATGAGTTAATGGGAGACGTTATTAGTATGTTTAAGACTATTGGTGTTTCAGGAACTCATGGTAAAACAACAACTAGTTCTATTGTTAGGCATATATTAGAAGAAAGCGTTGGTTGCAATTACTTTATAGGAGCAGGAGATGGTTATGCATCACTTGATAATGATTATTTTGTAGTTGAAAGTGATGAATTTAATAGACATTTTACAGCTTATCATCCAACTTATGCTATTATTACGAATATTGAGAGAGAACATATGGAGTGTTATAAAGATATAGATGATATTAGAAACACTTTTGAAATATTTGCTAATAATACATCTAAGTTTATTGTAGCAAATGGTGATAATACAGAAGTACGTAAAATAAATTATAAACCTAAAGTTATGTTTTATGGATTTGGCTTTAATAATGATGCAGTAATTAAAAATATGAAATTAGACTCAGATGCGTCTCGTTTTGATTTATATATTAAAGAAGAATTATATGGAAGTTTTGAAGTACCACTATTTGGAAAACATATGGTAAGTGATGCAGTTGCTGCTATTCTTATATGTCGTCATATTGGAATAGAAAAAGAAGTTATTTATAATGCTTTAAAAACATTTAAAAATGCTAAGAGAAGATTTGCAATTTCAAGGGTTGGAAGAACAATTATTGTAGATGATTATGCACATCATCCAACAGAGATTAAAAGTACATTAGAAGCAGTTCGTCAAAGATTTCCTGATAAAAGAGTTGTAGTTGTATTTAAACCAAATACATATTCTAGAACAATTGACTTTAAAGATGACTTTATTGATGCTTTAAATGTCGCTGATAAGGCATTCTTAACAGAAATAGATTGCAATAGAGAAAAACAAGAAGATTATCCAGGAGTAAGTTCTCAAATTATAATTGACGGATTAAGAGATGGTGAATTAATTTCAGAAGAGACAATCGATAAATTAGTTCCAGAACTTGATTCAGTAATTTGTTTTATGAGTTGTGCATATATCGATGGATTAGTTAGAGCTTTAGGAGAATTGGAAGATAGGATTTCACAAGAAGAGAAAGAAGAAATGTAAAAATTTTCTTCTTTTTTTATAAAAAATGTTGTCAAAATATTTTATTAATGATACAATTAATTTGCTTTTGATAGTGAAATGGCCTGTTGGTGAAGTGGCTTAACACACTGCCCTCTCAAGGCAGCATTCACGGATTCGAATTCCGTACAGGCTACCAAATAAGTAAGTTAAGTCCCTTAGGGACTTTTTTGTATATAGCAATGTTATTCCTCAAAGCATAGTAGGGATTGATTTATGTATAAAAGATTTAGTTGTGACAGAAGTATTAAAATCTAAAAGAAATATTAAAAAGATCACAACGAAAACTTGCAAGACAAATAAAATGTATTAATAACTATCATAATCAAAGTATTAAAAAAATATTAATAAAAAAATAAGTATGGTAGTGACTATCGAAATTTAATCCTATGGAGAATAGAGGATACTCTATCTATGAAGTAGGTATTTTGGTTGGTGATGACCAAGACGACAAATTTTAATTTGTCTTTTGTTCAAGGAGAATGTCTATGTTATATAAAATAAGTTTTTACTTTTTAGTATTTATTGTTTATTCTTTTTTAGGATGGAGTATGGAAGTAATTGGTAAATTAATTGAAAAACATAAATTTATCAATAGAGGATTTTTAATTGGTCCACTATGTCCAATATATGGATTTGGTTGTATAATTATTTATTTTTTACTTAATAGATATAGTAATAATGTATTTATTTTATTTGTTGCTTCTATTTTTGTTTGTTCTGTTTTAGAGTATTTTACAAGTTATTTTATGGAAAAAATATTTAAAACAAGATGGTGGGATTATACAAGACGTAAGTTTAATCTTAATGGTAGAATTTGTTTAGAGACAATGATTCCGTTTGGGATACTTGGATGTGTAATGATACTTGTTCTTAATCCTATTGTCTTTAGTTTTTTAAAACTATTCAGTAAAAATATATTAATTATAATTAGTATTATTATATTTATAATTTTAATAGTCGATTATGTAGCATCAACTTGTATAATATTTAATTTTAGGAATACAATTAGTAATTTTGAAAAAGATGCGACTGAGGAGATAACTAAAAAAGTAAAAGAAGTATTTATGAAGAAAGGATATTTCTCAAGACGTCTTATTAAGGCTTTCCCTACAATGATTGGAACTAAAGAAAGACTTGTTGTTTTGATGAATAAAGTTAGTGGAGAAATAAAAAATTTAGAAGTGAAAAGTAGAAAAAGATTAGATGATGTTACTAAGAAAATAAATATAAAATAGGAGAATAATTATGAGAAATGAAATTGAAGATTTAATTAATGAAAGATTAGAAGCACTTGATGAAATAGATGTAGTTGATAGTAATAATGTTAATACAGTGATTAGTTCTAAAGTTAATGAACAGAATAATAAAGTAGAATTTAGTAGAAAAAAACAAGAACTTATAAAAATTCTTGATAAATTTAAAAGAATTAATCCTAATATATCATATGATGAGAATATGGATGTTAAAGAACTTGAACGTATTATTACTGAAATAAATATTTAAGGAGTGAAAACTTCTTTTTCTATTGAAAAAATATTAAAAATATATTAAAATTTTTATTGTAAGATAGGTGAATTATATGAATAATAATGGGGTTAATAATATAAGTAACGGGAATAATATTGGTGTTAGTGGAAATACTTCAAATACTACAGCAGTTCCAACTCCACCACCAACATTAGGTACTACTAATCAAATGAGTTATGGAGCTAATGTTAGAATTGCTCCTCCTGTAATGAATGGACAAGGTACTACTACGACTAATACTAGTGTTAATGCAACTTCAACTGTTTCTAGTCCTACACCTAGTGTTACACCAACAGTGATTTCTACACCGCAAACACAATCAACTCAGACATCTCAAACAAATAATAGTACAGCACCAAATGGTAATGATGCACCAACTATTACTACTGTTATAGAGGCAGAGTCAAAAGAAGCACCAAATGTACAATTCATTACAAAAAAATCTAAAGTAACACCGGTACTATTTATAATTGTTTTAATTTTGATTGGTTATATTTTATACTCATCACTTAATAATAAATCATTAGTTCAGAATTTAACTTATAATTGTACGCCTATTAGTTCTGCAAGCGATGAGAAAAAACTTGATTTAGATTCAACTATTGTTAAAGATTTATATAGTAAAGTTTATACTAATGTTCGTGAAGATGTTGCTCAACCTGAATGGAATGATACAATGAAATTATATCTTGCTTATAGACAACTTACAGATGATAAAAAATATGATTCTAATTGTAATTTATTTAATCAGCAAGCAATGAATTCTTATACATGTGTTGTTAGTACTTCTTTTGTTCCAAAAGCATTTAAACAAAGTGATTTGGAACTAGAATGGAAAAAGTTATTTGGTGAGAAGACTCCTATTACTTTTAATAATATTAAATTAGATTATGATTGTATAGGTGGATATCAATATATAGCTGATAGAGAAGAATTTGTACAAGGATATTGTGATTCTAATAAGGCTATATCAGTAAAAGCTACTAAGAAATTATTAGAAGCAACAAGTAATGGTAATACGATTATTTTAAAAGAAGAAGTTAATTATTCTCAAGCAGGAAATGGAGATGTTCCCGAATACTTAAAAAATGGAACTAACTATTATACTTTTAGGTTAGATATGAATTATAATTATGTTTTAGTTAGTAAGACATATCAGTCTAAATATTAGAAAGGTGGTTAATATGGAAATCAAATGTGTTGTTACTGGTTTTCTTGATGAAAACTGTTATTTGCTTATAAAAGATGGAAAATGTTTGGTGGTAGATCCTGGAGATGACTTTCATAAGATAAAAGATGAGATTGGTGATAATAAGGTTTTAGGTGTTCTTATTACTCATTCTCATGCAGATCATATAGGTGCTTTAAGAAACTTTTTAACTAAAAGAAGTATTAAAATATTTAAGAAAAGTAATTTAGAAGAGAAAGAATATTCTATAAGTGATTTTAAGTTTAAATGTATTTATACTCCTGGTCATTCAAAAGACTCAGTTACATTCTATTTTGAAGAAGAAAAGATAATGTTTATCGGAGACTTCATATTTAAAGAAAGTATTGGTAGATGTGATTTACCTGGTGGAAGTGAGGCTGAAATGAAGCAAAGTATTAAGAAAATACTAGAATATCCTGATGATATTAGATTGTACCCAGGTCATTACCAAGATACTTCTTTAGGTGATGAGAAAATCAATAATCCATTTTTAAATTAAATTCGTTTTATGCGAGTTTTTTTTGATATATTTAATGAAAAAAGCTGATAATATGGATAAATTATATTTATAAGTTACAACTTTTGCAAGAAAAAATGATGCATATGAATTTATTCAAGAATTTTTGGATAATAATTCATCAATTAATGGTTCAGGAAGTCTTCCTAGGTACGTTAATAAAGAAAAAATAATTATGAGAATGGTTAGAAAAATTAGAAGAAGGCTATTGCGGATTTAAATAATCCTGCATCATGGAAAACAATGGAAGCATTAGGATGTATAAGAGTAAGCAAATATTATGATTATATTAACGCTCAGTGTACATTTGTAGACTACAATATTGATGTTCCTGAAACATTAAATAACTATTTATTATACGAAAATTGTATTTCAAAATAAAATGAAAAAACTATAAATATTATCACTTAAACAAAATATAAACTTAAAAAATAAAAAGTACAACTTTATTTTTATCAACTTTTGTGTTATTATATTGAGCCAAGGAGTTGATGGGGATGAAAGTATGGACTAAGGTACATATAAAAGATAAGAATAAACAAGTAGAACTAATCTCTAAGGCATTTACTAACTATTTATATACCTATGGACCTATTCTTAATATTTTCCGTAAATATGGGGTATCTTTAGAAGATAAGAAAGCATTAGATAAATATGTTTCTAATAGAATTGCTGGATTATTACTACTTTATTTATCAAAAGACTATAAACGTATAAATGATATAGCAAATAAATATAATATAGAAACATCTAGAATAAGTGAAATAATTCCAGAAATAGAAGGTTATATAGAAAAATAAAAGAAATATGAGTCACATATTTCTTTTTATATTATTTATTAAATATATATTAGTACACTGAAGAATCCTAATATTGTAGCAATTAACATTATAATTGCAACTATTTTTATTACTTTGTCACTCATTATCTTCACCTCACTAATTACTAAATATATTATAAAATAAATGATGAATTTTGTAAAATTAATTAAGTAATTATTTTATTATTATAAAAATAAGATTAACTGGGTGATATAATGATTAAATTTATAAAAAATAATAAATTACTATTTATACTAATTGTTCTTACACTTATTACATTAATTTCTGGAATATTTTTTAATACTTTAATTGATATTAGTACAAAAAAAGATATAACTAATAATATTAATAGTTTAATTACTAATTACAACAGTCAATCTAATTTAATAAAGTCTTTCATTCCTACATTTAGTTCATCTTTATTTTTAGAACTTTTAATATGGATATTTGGTATTTCTATTATTGGATGTATTATTGTATTATTTTTATTCTTATTTAAAGTATTTATATTTGGATTTGAACTTGTTTCATTACTTGTAAATTTAAAAATAGGGCATATAATTTTTATTGTTATTTATATGTTACCTAGTTTATTTAATTTAGTTATTTATTTTATATTAACTTTATTTAGTATAAGTTATTCTATTTCTTTATTTAAAATACTTTTTTTAAAGAAGAATTACAATCTTTCCAATATTACTAAGAAATATATAAAAATATTAGGAGTTTCATTATTATTTAATCTCTTATCTTCAATTATAGAGGTATTTATTTTACCTAAAATTTTAATTTTTTTAATTTAAAAGTGTCAATTTACACTTGATATTTTATAGTCGAAGACATATAATTATATTAGGAGGTTAAAAGATGAAAGAGTTAAATGTAGTATTAACCGAATTAGGTATTAGTAAGGTAAGACTTGCTAAGTATTTAGGCGTTTCTAGACAAATGCTTTATAATTATTTAGCTATTGATGATTTAAATAATTGGCCTAAAGAAAAAGCAGCTAAATTACTAAGTCTTTTAAATATTGAATGTATTAAAGATTTAACAAATTTAAAAATAACTGGTGAATATATCATTGAAGTTGAAAATAGATTAAATGAGGGGTTAAAAGATTCTCCTAATAAAGAGATTATAGCTGATCTTAAAGGTTTTAATAAGAAGGAACAAGAATTATTATCTAGTATTATTAATTTACTTAAAGAAAAACTTGCTAATGATAAAACTAAAGATATGTATAATGCTTATATTTATTTACAGCAATTTTTACAATCAATGGATTCTAATGAAGAATTAAAGTTTATTTTAGCATATATGTCTAAATCTTTAGGATTTACTAATCCTATGGAGTTTAATTTTAATAGAGATAAACAATTTATTTTTGAAAGTATTTTATTTAGCGCTATGACTTTATATAATAATGGTGGCGCTTCTAAGAATAAACTAGGGGAGTCTCATAAGAGATTTGTTCAAAGTATTGAACAAAAGAAAGAAGAAAAACTTTCTCGTACACAGGAGTTAAATACTGTCAAAATTCAAGCATTAAAAGAGCTTGGTTATATGGAAATAAATGAGGATAACGCTAAAGAAGTATTTGAAAAAATTGCTGAAATACAATCTAGAAAAGTATAATATAATTTGTTATACTTTTTTTATTGGATGTGATAATTGTGATTGATAATGTATGTTCTAGTAAAGTACTTGAAAATGGATTAGGTTTAGTAAAAAATGTTCTTGTTTTTATAGAAATCTTATGTCCAATATTATTTATTGCCTTTATTAGTGTATGTTTTATTAAAGGTATGACTAATCCAGATGATAAAAAGTTATTTAATAGAATTAAGAATACTGCTTTTTCATTGATTATTGTTTTTTTTATTCCAATAATTGTAAATGCTGTTATGAGTATACTTGGAAATAGTACAAAGTTAAGTTCTTGCTGGAATAATGCTACTATTTCAACTGAACGTGCGAAATACCAAGAAATATCTTCTTCATATAAGAAAAAGCAAATAAATGAAAATAGTAGTGATTATGAAAAGGGCGAAAAGAATAACAATGAATTATCTAATACTTCTACTACTGCGGCAAAGGGAAATGTTAGTAAACTTTTGAGTTCCGCTAAAGAAGTAACTGACTATGTAAAAAATAATGGTTTTAGTTATGGTGATGCTCCTATAAATCCTGCAATGAATCATGATGCAAAATTAGTTAGCTGTGATAGATGTGTGGGGTGGTTTTTATATAAAATAGGATATACTGATCAGCCAAAGTCACATGGGTTAGTGGTTTATGATTCAAGTGGTGAAAGAGATTTATCGACTTATTTAAAGAATCATGGCTTTACTAAAATAACTAATTATAGTGATATAAAAGCAGGGGACATAATGTTTGTAAATCCTAGTTCTAGTGGTCATCCTGGACATACATTTTTACTTGGTAATAAAGTAGGAAATGGTATTTGGGAAAGATATGACTGTGGTTCAAATGCACGTGTACATTCTTCTCAACCTTTTAAAGAATCTGTAAGTAATTTTATGTATGCTTATAGAATGCCAACTAATAGTTAATAATTTTAGGGTAGTGTAGGGTAAGAAAAACAATAATTTTGATGTAATTGATTAATATTATTGTTTTTTGTTCTTATTTATATATAGATATAGATTTAATAAATTTAATATTTAATTCTTATACTAAACTTTTAATTTATGATTTATCTATGATTAAGTAGTTATTATCTTATATCTAATTTACTAACATTAGAAAAATTTTATTATATATAGATATAATATAAATACATGAATGGATAATGGATTTGTACTACTTTATATCACTCTTTCATATGTATCTATAACTTCCTATAATTGATATTATGTTAACTTCTATAATTTTAATTTATTGAATTGTTGATGAAATAAATTAATTATTATTACT
>ULLK01011895.1_pt1 | contig 32325 bp, 33 predicted proteins | sample 1951411 | NCBI WGS metagenome assembly ULLK01 (sample SAMEA4835526, study PRJEB28245) | human gut metagenome | biome: gut microbiome; material: fecal sample | place: Denmark | collected 2008 | reverse complement strand
AAATTTATTGTTCACCAACACTATTTGACAAATAACCAAAAAAATGCGAATTACATATATCCATATTTTATTTATTAAGAGTTTGTACTCCCCAAAAAGCAATTACAATTAATACTCCAACAATAACTGTACCAATTGCAACATTATCCATATGGTCACTAGCAAAACCATTTAATTTATCATTCCAATCATTTAATGTATCCATTAATCCAAGGATAAGTGCATAATTATTAATCATCATTTTCTTGATCCCCTTTTTTTGACTTTTTCTTTCTATTGCTCTTTTTCTTCTTGTTTTTTTCTTCTATAACATCAGCATCAATAATTGTTGTTTCTTCTATTGCTTCATGTATTTGATTAAATGTATTTTTTATTGTTAATGTTGAAGAAATATCAAGAACTGCATATATTAGAATTAAAATTCCAACTACTCTAGTTATTAAGACTGCACCACTAAACGGATTAAAAATTAATATTATTCCACATATAGTTGTTATAAGAGATATAATCATTGTAGTTTTCCATAAAGAATTTTCATTGTTTTTCATTTCTATACTATATTGTAACTTTGCAGCACTATTAATAATAATTATTATTCCAACTATAAAAGGTATAATACTTGCTATTGCATGAGGATTTTTTATTATAACAACACCTAAAACAACACTTACAATTCCATATACTATATCTAACTCATTTCTAGAATTATTATTAATATTTTTTACATACTTTAAACCGGCAACTACACCTAATACAATAATTATCGCTCCTATAATATAGGAAATTGAAACTATTGTCGCTTCTGATTCAAAAATTAGTAAAAAACCTAAAACAACTAACATAATGGAATTAAGTAATGATGATTTAAACATTTTCTTCATTAAATTGCTCACTTTATTTCCTCCTTTACCATAACAAAATTATAACATAATATTTTTAATACTACTATTATTATTTTTTACTATGATTTATACACTAGGAAAAGTAATAATAATTTGGGGTCTTTTCCATTTACAATAATTTCATATATTAAATCAATTATAGGAATTGTAACTTTTCTATTTTTCAAAACTTGATATATTGATTCTAAAGTGTAAAATCCTTCTACAGTTGTATTCTTCAAGTAGTTGTCAATTTCTTCTTTATTAGGTTTTTCTCCAATTAATTTTCCAAAACTGTAGTTTCTACTTTTAGTTGAAGTACATGTAAGCAATAAATCACCTATGCCTGCAAATGATGTAACGGTTCTCTTGTCACAATCAAAGGCATCTAAAATATTTTCCATGTCATGTACTGCTTCAGTTAATAGCATAGCTTTTGTTGATTCATTTGCTTTTAATCCTTCTAACATGCCAGCTGCTAAGGCAATAACATTTTTTATAGATCCACAAATCTCAACTCCAATTACATCTGTTGTATCTCTTAGCTTAATATAATTATTTTGAAGTGCTTGCCTTGTCAACAATATTGTTTCTGGTGTTTTACTTGCAACTGTTAACCCTGCTGGCATACCAGTAGTTAAGTCAATTGCAAATGATGGTCCACTTATAACTGCAACATTCTTTGTATTTAGTTTTTGTTCTACAATTTCATTTATAAATAATCCTGTTCCTTGTTCGATTCCCTTTGTGGCAATCAAAATATGATTATCCTTTATATATGGTTCTAATTCTTCGCATAAAGATGTTACGAAGGCTGCTGGTATTGCAATTATCAATAAATCTTTATCTTTAACAGTTTCTTCAATATCTGAAGTGATTTTTACTTTTGCATCAATTTTATAATTTGGAAGTTTTTCTTTATTACATCTTGTTGTCAATAATTCTTCTTTTTCTTTTTCTATTTTAGTCCACATAGTAATATCATGATTATTATGTGATAATATGCTACATAAGGCTATTCCGTATGCCCCTGTTCCAAATAATCCTATTTTCATTTTATTCTCCTATTCAATTATTATATCACTTGATGTTGGTATGATTTGAATAAATGTATTTCCATCATTCAATTCAATTTCTTCACCATTTTTATATGTATATTTAGTTTTAGCACTTCTAGAAGATTTTGTCCAGTTTATAGGTACTGCGTAGCCGTCTGTTACAAAATATCCTTCTCCTGTTCCAGTTGTTGTTAAATCTTGTCTTCCATAACTATCAATTGAGTAATTATATACTTTTTCAATTATAACATTCTTGTAATGTAAGTTTTCTCCAGTCTCTTTGTCATTATGACTTGCTCCATTCATAAAACGTAAATAATATTTATTAGTACTATCATACTGATAACTTCTTATTTGACTGTTTGAATAATTCATAGATATATTGTTAGCCCTTAATACATAATTTTTTGTTTCTGACTCGTTTTCTTGAGATGGAGTACTTTCAAATTTCTCATTTAAATTTATTTCTTTTGGATTATAATTAAAGTTTTTCCAATTGTTAGTTGTCAATTTATAATTTTTTTCTAAGGCTGAAGACTTTATCTTGTTAAGCGATGTAAAAACATTATGAGGTGCTTGGATTGTTTTATCTCTCCAAAATGGGGTTTCATCTGTTAAACCATTAATATTATTAATTTTTAACGCTGAGATATCTGATTGTGCATATGTACTCCAACCATAATGAGTATATATTGCATCATTTTCTAATGCATAATCTAAAAAATAATGTCTTGAACTTCGTACAGGTCCTATGGTAGATACATTCTTATCTTTAAAAATTGCCATTATTCTGGTTAATCCGCCTTCTACAATTATTTCGTAATTTAAATATGATTCTTGTAATCCGATATGATTATTATTACCTACATTATTATCAATCATAATAGCTATAGGTCGCTCATTACTATTTTCGTCAAAAATTGTTAATTTCTTTGTTTTTTCTTCTGGTATTTTAACAACTGGTGTTTGTGTATTACTGTTTAAATAGAAATACATAGGTATAGAAGTTGCTAAAAAAATAAAGAGTATTGTTGATACTAAAATTAATTTTTTTCTTTTATTTGATGACTTTTTCTTTTTTCTTTTTACAGTTTTTCCATATTTTTTAGATATATTTTCTTTATTATTTTTTGGATTGTATTCTACCTCAAAATTCATTTTAATACCTCCAATATTATTTTATCATTAAATTATTTCAAATTATATAATTATTTTATCATTTTATATGTTAAATATTGTTAAGTTTATATTTATATTTTTGACTTTGATTTATGTTTTATATATACTTAAGATGTGAGGTGATAGCTTGAATAGCGATTTTGAATTCGATTCATCAACTATAGATAATCAAAATATAACTTGTTCTATTGAGAAATTAAATGAAAATAATATTATAATAAATGATAGTGATTGTAGTGATTCATTTATTGAAAAAATAAGTAGCAAATTAGAAGAAAAAGGCTTAAAATTTAGAAAGACTAAAAATTGTGAAGATGTTAACTATGATGGTACTATTGTTATAACACTTGATCAACAGTATGCTTCTGGCTCTGATACTGTTATTTTCGCTCCATTTAATAATACAAGATTAGGTAATTCTGATGCACTTGCATTAGGTATGGAAGCCTCTTTTAAAAAACATGGTTTTCCTATTAAAGGAATCCTTTGTAGCCAAGTTGGCTATGTTCAAGATGAAAAAGGAAATGTTTCCAATACAAAGCCTACTGATACAGAAAATGCTATAGATGAAAATAATGATGCAAGTTTTGTAACGATTTCTTTTGGTACAGTTAACGCAGATGCGAGTGTTGTTGCAAATTGTATTATAGAAGGACTAATTAGACAACAACATTTTGTAGAAAATTATGATTCTGGAAACGATTTGATTTATTGCGCTAATTCTGATAATAAAATTGAAGTTGTTGCAAACTATTTTGATAGTGATATTTCCGAACTTAAAAACTTCAACAATATTAAAAATAATACTTTTGTTGAATCTCAACCAATAATTAACCCTAAGGTCGGAAAAATTGATTCATTTAATGAAAAAACGACTTTTAAAGTGAATAATTCCATTGGAAAAAGTTACTAAAATGTTATTTAATTATTGAAACACTAATTTCTTTGTGTTATAATCGATTTGTTCAATTATTGAACATATTCGATTTAGGGGATTAGTTAAATGGTATAATAATGGTCTCCAAAACCACTGTTGGGAGTTCGATTCTCTCATCCCCTGCCATTTGAATTTTAAAGTAACTCGTGGAGTTGCTTTTTTTATTTTTTTAATACCTTTTCTTTTTCTAAAAACAAAACATCATCAAGATAATTAAGATTATTCATGTCTAAAACTCTGGATATTTTTTTAAGTTCTTCTGGATTACTAATAAATTCCTTTAATTTTTCTTTTACTTCGGTAAGCGATTCATTAACAGCAATTGTTTCTAAATCTACTCCATAATAAAAAGAAAGACAAACTATAGCCAATTTTATATTATCTGTAATTGGTGTTGCTACTTTAGATATCATAGAATTTTTATTTTCTTTTAAAAGATAGCACTCTCTGAACTTAAATTCATCACCTTTTAATCTTATTTCATCAAGATCTATTGTGTAACCATTTCCATCAACGTACAAGAAATTATCCATATGTATATCACCAATGCAAATATCAAAAGAATGCAATTGCTTTAATGTTATGTATACATCCTTTATAGCAGATATCTTTTTTTCCTTAGAAATTTTCTCATACATTGCTTGCCTGAAAGTTAATGAATTTGAAATATATTCCATAACATATCCATTAAATTCTCTTCCTTTTTTTATTATTTTTAATATTTTAGGAATATGATATAATTTTAAATTTTTTAACAATCTTATATTTCTTTCTTTTTCATCTATAAAATATGGAAATTCATCATATAATTTATATAAAACATTTTTGTACTTGTATAATGTTCCTCCATTATTGTGTACTTGGCTTGTATTTAATTTATAATTTTCTAAATTCATAATATCTTCCTTCGAATAAAAGTTTATGAAATATATTATCATAGAAATTTATAAATTTAAATATGCAATTATTATACATTATGTTTAACATTTTACAATTAAAAGGACTTTTGTTTTTTTTAAATAAAAAATAGTTATTGCATATAACTCAATAACTATTTCTTTTCCGTGGTAAATTATTTTATTAGACGTCTATATCAACGCCGTTCATGTTGTCATAAATGTTTGCAGCATCACCATAGAATTTAAAAACATTTCCATATCCTAATGTTGATACATTAAATTGTTGACTTACTGCTAATGTTGTATTTTTCATAGCATGCTGATAACTTGCATATATTTTTCCACCTTTATTTGTCGTAAAAGTTTGGAATATACCAATATTTGAACCTGATGGTAAAAGTATTGATGCACCATGTCCATTTGTTTGTCTTTTTGTACTTGTTGCAAATACATTTTTTGTATTACTTGCAGCTTGAGTAGATATAGAACCAATAGTAGATACATTATATAAATAAGCTCCTATAACATCATAACTTCTAATCGTTGGATTATTAATCCAATTTGCACTAACAGCTATTGCACAAGTAGTTGTACATGATGCAGCAATTCTAATACTTTTATTTGCAGTACTATGGAATGTTCCTCTAGTGTTTGGATTAGTATCTTCAGTATATGTATTAACTCTTATATTTCCATCAAAATAATTACCATTTTTGAATATATCATATACATCTTGTGGTATTATTTTTGGATAATTATCATTATACATTTCTCTAAAAAAATTATATTCTTTTTCAGTCATTGATACACCGTTTTTGTTAGTAAAAAATATTTCTTCAGCATTTACTAAATTTTTTCCATGAAAAAATGTTATAGCAATTAACAATAATATAATTACTGCTTTCCTTTTTGACATCATCGTTTCCTCCTTTCACTTAAAATATAAATGTATAATTTTAAAATGTCACGCAAGTATTACTTGCTTTTTTATTTTTCTAAATAATTTTTCATTATTTTTATAAGTTTCTTATACTCATTTTCTTTATCTTTATTAAAAGAATCATCCCTTAAATATTTATGCATTATTTCTTTTGTTTCTTTATACTTTCTATATTCTATATACGTATTATCTACTAATGAAATATACCAAATTTCTTCCGTGTTTGTTGATTTTGTAATACATTTAACTATTAAAATTTTGTCACTTAATTTAAAATAAATTTTTTCAATATTATCTTCTTTTTCATAATTATTTTTACCTTTATAAATAGAAGAGTCTAGTATTTTGTTCTTAAATTTACTTAATATAGAAATGTTATTTTCTGATGATGAAGATTTAAATTTATCTAAATATATAATTTTATTATTGGAAAAATCATTTGTTACTTTTAGATTTAATATCTCTTTTTTATCTTTATTATCTTTATTATATTCTATTTCTAAATAAAGATTATTTAAAATATATTTAATTTTGTCTTTTGAAAAATAATCATCATATCCATAATTCTCAGTTATTAAAATGTCTGTTGAATTATCTTCATAAATCTTTACCTTTTTATTATCTTTAATATAATATAATTCTACATTTTTAATATTAACATCAATATAACTTTTAAGTTTGCCAAGTCTTATATAAGATTTCTGACGAGTACTAATTATTATTCCATTATTTGTAAAAAAGTTTTGGCTGCTACCTTCTACTTTATACACATTTATAGAATTATATGATGAAATAAAATAATAGATTAAAAATGAAATAATCAAAACTAAAATTATAGATATTGAAATTTTAATAATTCTCTTTATATTTAGAGTTTTTTTGTTATATTCATCAATAATCTTTAAAGTTGTTTCTTCTAAATCTTTCTTTGTTTCATGAGTCACTTGTTCACCTTTTAATATTTCATTTACAGAAACATCAAAAAATTCGCTTAGTAAACATAAAATTGAAGAATCTGGTATTGTTTTTCCTCTTTCCCATAAACTTACTGCTTGTCTTGAAACGAAAACAGCATCAGCTAAATCCTGTTGTTTCATATGTTTCTCTACTCTTAAAGCTCTTATGAAACTACCAATTTTTTCTTTGTCCATAATATTACTTGCCACCTAAATAATTATAAAAAAATCTTATCATAATTATTATTTATAGATTATTAAAAAGCGAAAGTAAATATCGTATTACCCCTAGTTTATGAATAGTTTTTTTTCTAACTGGAATAATAAAAACTAGGTGGAAAACATGTTAGTTAGAAATTTAAGAGAGAGTCGTGAAGAATTAGATTTAAAACAAAAGGATATTGCTGCAGTATTAAATGTTCACTTTTCAACAGTTTCTGGTTGGGAAACAGGAAAAGATACAATACCAATTAAACAATTAATTAAGTACGCAAATCTTTATAATTTTAGTTTGGATTATTTGTTTGGGCTAACCTATAGAAACATTGAATATTGTCAAATAACTATTAATAAAAAAAATGTAGGTAATAATTTGAAAATACTTAGAAAAAATAATAAATATACTCAAAAAGAATTAGCGAAGAAATTGAATACTACTCAGTCAACTATTTCAAATTGGGAGAATGGAGTTAACTTAATTTCTACAACATTTATTTGTTCACTTCTAACAATATATAAAGATTTTTCTATCGATAAATTATTCAATAGAGAAAGATATAAATTTAATAGCAAAAATTAATTACTATTTTTTTTATAAATATTTTTAAATTGATAATACTATTAATAAGAGTTATTTATTATGGTGATTTTATGTATTTAAAAGAAAAATTGATTATTCTTTCTGATGCAGCTAAATATGATGCATCCTGTTCATCCTCTGGAAGTAGGAGGGATGATAAAGGAAAACTTGGTAATACTGCATATTCAGGAATTTGTCATTCTTATTCTAGTGATGGAAGATGTGTTTCTCTTCTGAAAATTCTACTGACAAACTGTTGTATATATGATTGTAAATATTGTGTTAATAGAAATAGTAATGATGTTGTAAGAGCAATTTTTACTTCAGAAGAAATTTGTAGAATTACAATTAATTTTTATAAGAGAAATTATATAGAGGGGCTATTTTTAAGTTCGGGTATAATAAAAAGTCCTGATTACACAATGGAACTATTAATTGATGCAATAACTCTTTTAAGAAAAAAATATAATTTTAACGGTTATATTCATGTAAAAGCTATTCCGGGAGCTAGTAATTATTTATTAAAAAAACTAGGACTTTTAGCAGATAGAATTAGTGCAAATATTGAACTACCTACAAATAATGGTTTATAGCTTTTAGTACCAAATAAAAATCAAAACAAAATTACCAATATTATGAAATATGTAAAGGAGAATAAAAATAAATCTTTTGTCCCAGCAGGGCAAAGTACTCAAATGATTGTTGGAGCAACGATAGAAAGTGACTACCAAATTCTAAAAAAAAGTAGTGATTTATATAATAATTTTAAACTAAAAAGAGTTTTTTATTCAGCATATATTCCTGTCAATCATGATAGATTTTTGCCAAATATAAAACTACCACCTCTAGTTAGAGAGAATAGATTATATCAAGCGGATTGGTTACTTAGATTTTATAATTTTAAAGTTGATGACTTATTAGATGAGTACAATCAAAATTTTAATATTTTACTTGATCCTAAAACAGATTGTGCACTTAGACATTTAGAAGAATTTCCTAAAGAAATTAATAAAGTATCTTATTATGAATTATTAAAGATTCCAGGTATAGGTCCAAAATCTGCTAAAAAAATAATTTCATCTAGAAAATATTTTAAAATTAGTTTTAATAGTCTAAAGAAGATGAATATTTCTTTAAAAAAAAGTAAATATTTTATCTTATGTAATGGAAAATACTATTTTGACAGTACAGACTTTAATAGAAAGATTTTAGAAAAATGTCTTCTTCTTGAAAATATTATAAAAAAAGAAAGTTCAAACTTTGAGCAGTTGAGACTATTTGATGAATAATGTTTTTATATATAGTGGTGGGTTCTATGAACTTATTAAATTAATCAATTTAATTATTAAAAATGATTATGAAGTAGCAAATATTTCTAATAAAAAGACATACCAAATTACTTTGTTTGATAATTTAATAGAACTTGATTTAGAAGGAGAAGAATATATAAATTTCTTAAATAAATTTTCATATAGAGTTAAGAGAATGTGTTTTTATATCTTTTTATCAAATGATTCTATGAAAGATTTAACTATATATTATTTTTTGAGAAACGCTCTTATTTATCATGATAAAGTATTTTATTTAAGAAATTTAAATTGTGTTAATAAGGCTTATAAACTTTCTTGTTTTGTTAGAAGGGAGACACATAAGTTTAAAGGATTTATGAGATTTAAAAAAATGAAAGGAAATTTTTATTATGCAGAATTTTCTCCTACAAATAACATTATATTTTTAGTTGCTCAGCATTTTAAACGTAGGCTTTCTTCTGAATATTTCATAATAAAAGATGTAAAAAGGAATATTTATGCTTGTTTTAATAAAAAGAATATTTTATTTTTTTATGAAGAATCTAATATAAGAAAAAATTTTGTGGATGATGATGAAGAACTTTTTCAACAAGAATTGTGGAAATCTTTTTTTAAGACTATTGGAATTAATGAGAGAAAAAATAAAAAAGTTCAAATAAATTTTATGCCTAAAAAATATTGGGAATACATAATTGAAATGGAGGATGAAAATGAAGAGAGTTATTTTTGGTGATGAACTTGATAAAAAGAAAAAAGACGCTATAGATTTAATATGTAATGCAGTGGCATCAACAATAGGACCTATTGGAAATAATGTATTAATTAATAGTGATGAGACTCTTCCTTATATAACAAATGATGGAGTAACTATTGCTAAGGCTATTGAATCTGATGATGAAGAAATTAACGGAATATTAGATATTATAAAAAATGCAGCATTTAAAACAAATGAAGAAGTAGGTGATGGTACTAGCACTACTCTTGTACTAGTAAAAAGTTTATATGATGAAGGAATAAAATTAATAAATAATGGGATTAGTCCTATAATACTTAAAAATAAATTAAATGAAATACTTAATACTCTTACTGATAACTTATCAAGCATAAAAAGAGAATCTTCTACTTTAATGTTAGAAAACATTGCTTCTATTTCTGCAAATGATAAAAACCTTGGAATGTTTATTTCTGAAATTTTTGGTAAGATGAAGACTAAATATGCAATAAAAATTGTTGAGGGAGAAAGTACTACAACATACTATGAAATTAATAAAGGATATAATATTGCGATAAATAATATTTCACCGATTTATTTTAAAGATGAAGAAAAAATTAATTTAAGTAATTGTCATGTGTTAATTACTACTGGTTATTTAAATAGTTTAGAAGACATTTCTGATATAATTAATGAAGTGATTGATAGAAATGAAACTCTAATAATATTAGTTGATGATTACAACAACGAAATAAATAATAACTTAATCTCTTATTATTTAAAAGAAGGTATAAAAATTTTTATATTTAACTTTTTAGATTACGGTTCAAGAAAGACAATAATTAAACAAGATATTGCATTTTTGAGTAATTCTAAAATTAATAGTTTAGATTATGACTGTATAACATTTGATGACTTAGGAATAATTAAAAATGTTATTATAAAAAAAGATGAAGTTATTTTTCTGAGTAATGTTAACGTAACACCTTTGATTAATAAGCTTGAAGAAGACATAAAAAGTTGCAAAAGTAATTATGAGAGAGACTATATTTATGAAAGAATTGCTAAATTAAGCAATGGAATTGCAACTATTTATGTTGGTGGAAATACTAGTACAGAGATTCAAGAAAAAATGATGCGTATTGAAGATGCAGTTTCGGCACTTGAAGTTGCAAATAATGGTGTTGTTCCAGGAGAAGGGGTTAGTTTTTTATATATTGCCAATATGTTAGATGATAATATATACAATAATATGGTAAAAATTGCATTTGCTGAACCATTTAATAAAATTATTGAAAATACAGGAATAAGTTCATCACTAATATATAATAATATTAAAAATTCTGAATTTAAACTTATATATAAAATTGATAATGGTTCTTATGAAGATATTTTTGAAACAAAAATAGTTGATCCTTATTTAGTAGTTGCTGAATGCATAAAAAATGCTATATCAATAGCAGGACTTTTACTAACAACAAAGTATATGATAATTAATGATGGATATATAAAAATAGATAATAGTATACAAACAATTTAAATTAATAAAGTATTATTTCAATACCTTGTATTTTATTTAGTAATTTTTTATAGAAAAGATTACTAGTTTATTAGTAACTTATTTTAGGTACATAAAGTGAATACATTTTCAATTCAATTAGGATAATTATCCTTCTTTTTTTATTTTTATGTTTATTTACTAATAAAGTTAAATTTGGTAAAATTAATATTAGTATGATAGGAGTGATATAGTGAAAGATAGATTAAAAGAGATAATAGAAGTTCTTAAAGAAAACAATATTACTCATGGAATTAATCCAGTAAAATTATGTAAAATTTTAGAAGAGTTAGGACCTACATTTATAAAAATAGGACAAATTTTATCTACTAGAGTTGATTTATTACCAGAAGAATACACAAATGAATTAAGTAAACTTAGAAGTAATGCTATCCCTTTAGACTTTCAAACTGTAAAAAATATTCTTAATGAATCATATGGAGATATTGACAAATACTTCAAATCAGTTAAACATACACCAATTGGCTCTGCGAGTATTGCACAAGTTCATATTGCTTATCTAACAAACGGTGAAAAAGTAGTTATAAAAATAAAAAGACCTGGTATAGATGATAAAATTAAAACAGATATTAAATTGTTAAAAGAAGCAGTAAGTTGCTTACATCTAAATAAATTTATAAAAGTATTTGACTTTAATTTAGTTTTAGATGAATTATATAATACAACACTTCAAGAATTAGATTTTTCTAATGAAGTAAATAATTTAGTGAAATTTAGTGAGAATAATAAAGACTCATACATTTACTCACCAAAAGTGTATTTGGATTTATGTAGAGATAATGCTATAGTTATGGAATACATTGAAGGATTAAAAATAAATGATACTTCAAAATTGATTGATTGTGGTTATGATCTAAATAATGTTGCGCTACTTTTAAGTGAAAATTATATAAAACAAGCTCTTGATGACGGTTTCTTCCATGCTGATCCACATCCAGATAATATAATGATACGAGATGATAAAATAGTTTATATTGATTTAGGAATGATGGGAACACTTTCTAAAAAAAATAAAATATTATTGAAAAACTGTATGAAAGCAATTATTAGTTCAGACTATAATGAAGTTGCTAGAATACTACTTGATATGTCTGAAGTAACAGATGAAGTTGACCATATGAAGTTGGTTAATGATATAAAAAGTATTTTAATAAATTTTGGTAGTAGTTCTTTAAATGATATAGATATTACCAAATTTATAAAAGATATGTTTAAAATGTTACAGGAAAATAAATTAATACTTGATAATGATGTAACTATGTTAATTAGAGGTATTGGAATAATTGAAGCAGTTCTTGAAAAATTAGATTCTAATATTAACCTAGTTGAGGTATTAACTAATAAAATTAAAAAAGATAGTTTTAAAGAGACTATTTCTATAGATACAATAAGAAATGTAGGGAAAAATGTTATTAATAGTACTAATGGATTATTAAAATTACCTGGAGAAGTATCAAATTTAATAACGTCTATATCTAATGGAGAAATTAAATTTAAAGTTGAATTTTCTGATTCTAATAATCATATTGATAAATTGGAAAAACTTTTGCATGAACTAATTATTACATTTTTAGATGGTATTTTAATTATATGTTTATGTTTTAGTAAGTCTCATGAGCAAAGAGAAATTTTAGGACTATTTGTTATTGTTTTATCAGTTTGGTTACTTATAAAAATGCTTATAGATAGGATGCATAATGGTTATTAAATTTTATCCACATATCCTGTGGATTTTTGTTTGTTTTAATCTTTTTATATGATATACTTTTTATAATTGGAGGGGAATATATGAGTAGTGATACTAATATTAATGAAATGATTGATGATTTAGTTGAAAGAGCACGTAAGGCTAGTTTAGAGTTTAGCAAATTAAATCAAGAACAAGTTGATAATATTGTTAAGGCTATGGCAATGGCAGTACTTGAAAATCATATGTATCTAGCAAGAATTGCAGTAGAAGAGACAAAAAGAGGTATTTATGAAGATAAAATAACTAAAAACATCTTTGCATCTGAATATATTTATCATAGTATAAAAAATAATAAGACAGTTGGTGTTATTATCGATAACGAAGATGATGGTTTTATGGAAATTGCTGAGGCTGTTGGTGTTATTGCTGGAGTTACTCCTGTTACTAACCCTACTTCTACTACATGTTTTAAATCTTTAATAGCAGCTAAAACAAGAAATGTTATTATTTTTGGATTTCATCCTTCTGCACAGAAGTGTAGCGTTGAAACTGCAAAGATTCTTTTAGATGCAGCAGTTAAGGCTGGAGCTCCTAAAGATTGTATTTTATGGATTGATAAACCATCAGTTGAAGCAACTACTGCACTTATGAAACATCCTGGAGTAAATTTAATACTAGCAACTGGCGGTAAAGGTATGGTAAAAAGTGCTTATTCTTGTGGAAAACCTGCACTTGGAGTTGGTCCTGGTAATGTACCTTGTTATATTCATGAAAGTGCAAAACTAGAAACTAGTGTAAATGACCTAGTAATGTCAAAATCATTTGATAATGGTATGATTTGTGCTAGTGAGCAAGCAGTTATTGTAGATAATATAATTAAAGATAAATTTGAAAAATTGATGATTAAGGCAGGTTGCTACTTTGCTAATGATAATGAGAAAGAATTATTATTAAAGTACATGTTTAATAAGGAAAATAACTCTTACTCACTAAATTCAGATGTAGTTGGTAAATATCCATATGACATTGCCGATGCTGCTGGGTTTGATATTCCATTTGACACAAAAGTACTTATAGTAAAAGAAACTGGAGTTGGTGATGATTATCCTTTTTCAAAAGAAAAATTAAGTCCAGTTCTTACTTACTATATTTCCGATAATTCAGATAATGCTATTGATTTGTGTGAAAAACTAATTGAATATGGAGGGTTAGGTCACTCTGCTGTTATTCATGCAGAAGATCAGGAGGTAATAAATCATTTTTCAAATGTCGTTAAAGTTGGAAGAATAATTGTTAACTCTCCTTCTACACATGGAGCAATTGGTGATATTTATAATACAAATGTTCCTTCACTTACTTTAGGATGTGGAACTTTTGGTGGTAATAGTACTACAGATAATGTTTCATCTGTAAATTTAATTAATTTAAAAAGAGTTGCAAAAAGACAAGTAAATATGCAATGGTTTAAAGTTCCACCGAAAATATATTTTGAAGCAGGTTCAGTTAAATATCTTTCTAAAATGCAAGGTATATCTAAAGCATTTATTGTAACTGATCAGTCAATGTTAAAATTCGGATATGTTGATAAAGTTATATATCAATTAGAAAAAAGAGAGAATATTGTTCACTATGAAGTTTTCAGTGATGTCGAGCCAGATCCATCTTTTGATACGATTAATCGTGGGGTTGAATTTATGATGCAATTTGAACCTGATGTAATTATTGCTTTAGGTGGAGGAAGTGTTATTGATGCATCTAAAGGAATGTGGTTATTCTATGAACATCCAGATGTTGATAAAGAAGGATTAAAATTAAAATTTTTAGATATAAGGAAGAGAACTTATAAATATCCAAAGCTTGGCTTAAAAGCAAAATTTGTCGCTATACCTACTACATCTGGTACTGGAAGTGAAGTTACTAGTTTTGCAGTAATAACAGATAAACACAACAATGTAAAATATCCATTCGCTGATTATGAATTAACTCCAGATGTTGCAATTGTTGACCCTAGTTTTGTTTATACTTTACCTAAAGTGCTTACTGCTGATACTGGAATGGATGTTTTAACTCATGCAATTGAAGCGTATGTTTCTAATATGGCTAGTGATTACACTGATGGTCTCGCAGAAAAAGCTGGAGAATTAATTAAAGATTACTTAGTTGAGGCATACAATAATGGTGAAAATAAAGAGGCTCGTGAAAAAGTCCATAATGCAAGTTGTATTGCTGGTATGGCGTTCACTAATGCCTTTCTTGGTATAAATCACTCTCTAGCGCATAAAATTGGAGCAGAATTTCATATATCTCACGGAAGATGTGTTGCCATTCTTATGCCTTATATTATTAGATATAATTCATGTGAACCAACTAAGTTTGTGTCATTTCCAAAATATGAACACTTTATAGCCGATAAAAAATATGCTAAATTTGCAAAAAAAATTGGACTTGATGTAAAAAATGATGAAGATGGAATTGAAAAATTAATTCAATTTGTTAAAGATATAAGATTCAATTTAAATATAGAAAATTCGTTTAAAGAATTTGGACTTGATGAAGAAACATATATGAGTAAGATTGATGATTTAGCAAATAAAGCTTTTGAGGATCAATGTACTACAGCAAATCCAAGATTACCTTTAGTTAATGAACTTAAAAAAATATTAATTGATGCTTATTATGGAATTGATTTATAAAAAATAAAAACTAACAAATATTGAAGGCACTTATAATTTTTTCTTCATAATTGTTAGTTTTTTCTGATTTGATAATTTTATAATTTTATAAAATATTAATACTTGATTGTTTTTTCTATTTATTTGAATACAATTTATGTTATACTTATAATAGGGAGTGATAAGATGAATGATATGGAAAGAAAATCACAGATTGAAAAGTTTGTAGATAATTATTACTACGCATATGATTTTTTAAGAAATGAAAATATTGCTGACTTAAAAAGAAAAGCTTTAACTTCATTTTTAAATACAGATTTGTCTTTAGAAGAAATCAATGATGAAATGGCTAAAATCGTTGAAGATAGATATTCTAAATATTTAGAAAGATATGATAAGAATGCGATTAGAGAAAATCATGAAGAAATATATTCTAAATTAAGAAAGTTTGTTGCTCTTCTTAATGCTAATAATGTTGACTATCAATTAGCAGGTGCTCTTGGTGGATATATTAAATATAAAGAAGAATCACATAGAGTACATGATGATATTGATATATGTATCAATGAAAAAGATATCGATAAACTAGAGCTTATATGTAGAGAGATGGGGCTTAACTTTAAAGATAATCGTTTAAATACTACTAGAGTTTTAAAAAATGGAATTCCATCTGGTGAACATGAAATAATTGCTACTACTGATGAAAGTGATTTTCATATAGGCGCATTTCCATTTGAAAAACTTAAAGATGGAACAATAATAAATAAAGGATATTATCATGATGAAGATGGTAATATAATAGTTAGAAAAGAAACTTATTCAAGAGAATTAGCAGAAGAAATATATAGTGATAGTGGAAATAATGTTAACTTTGAGGGACATAATTTGACTATTACTGCTCCAGAGTTTGTTTATTTATTAAAAAGTTATACAAGAAATGATAAGGATTTAGATGATATTAAATTTTTACAAGGTAAAATTGATATGGAAAAAGTTAATATAATTAAAGAATTATCTAAAACGGATAAAGAAATAACTCATGAAGTTGTTGTTAGTAAAGCAAAAGAGGAAAATGATGATTTAAAAGCAATGCTTAGTGAAGAAAATACTTCTAATAACAAAGAGACATTTAAAAACAACAATTCAAATTCTTTAGAAAAGCCTAAAACTTTTGTTAAGTCTGTGCAAAACAATGAAGAAGGATTTACTAATAAAGTTATGCTTTCTTGTTGCTTAGTACTTTGTACTTGTTTTGTATGCTTAATGCTTGTTATTTTTAAAGTGCTTTAGAGCACTTTTTCTTTTTTTACTTTTAGAAAATGTTTATTTATATTTTTACTAAAATGAGAGATTATGATATTATATCTTAGAGGTTTTTATTATGGAATTATTAAAAAATTGTATGTTATGTCCTAGAAAATGTGGGATAAATAGATATGAAAAGATTGGGGTATGTGGCGCTAATAATAAAATAAAAGTTGCTTATTATAGCTTACATATGTGGGAAGAACCACCTATTTCTGGTAAAAATGGGAGTGGTACTATTTTCTTTTCAAATTGTAATTTGAAGTGTGTTTATTGTCAAAATAAAAAGATAAGTCTAGATGGATATGGAAAATATATATCTATGAAGAGACTTAAAGAAATTATGCTAGAGTTACAAGAGAAAAAAGCACATAATATAAATTTAGTTACACCTACTCATTATGTTCCACAAATTGCTAGTGTATTAAAAAGGATTAAAAATAAAGAATTAAATATACCTGTTGTTTATAATACAAGTAGTTATGAAAATATTGGAACTCTTATGATGATGAAAGGTCTTGTTGATATCTATTTAGCAGATTTAAGATATTATGATGATAAGTTGGGTGAAAAATACTCTTTATGTAAGGATTACTTTGAAACTGCTACTATGGCAATTGATGAGATGTATAGACAAGTTGGAGGAATTTTGCTTGATAGTGATGGAATGATAAAGAGAGGTCTTGTTGTTAGAGTTTTAATTCTTCCTGGACATGTTGAAGATGCTAAAAATATAATTAAATATTTATATAAAACGTATAAAGATGAAATATTTATAAGTATTATGAATCAATATACTCCTGTTAATAAATGTAAGTTTGATAATTTAAATAGAAAAGTTAGTGATGATGAATATGATGACGTTGTAAATTATGCAATTGATTTAGGTGTTACTAATGCTTTTGTCCAAGAAGGAGAAGCAGCTAGTGAGAGTTTTATTCCTGAATTTAATAAAGATATAATTTAATGTGAATTTTTAGTGAAATATTATTTTAATATTTATGTTTTATTCAATAATTTAATTTTTTGTGGTATCATTATGTTATGGAGGTTAAAAAATGAAAGTTTTAAAGTATTTAGTAGTTTTACTAGCAATTTTTTTAATTATGCCATTTGCAGTTTTTGCTGAAGAAGAAGTATCTAATAATGATGAAAATACTACAGAAGAGGCAAGTTCAAATGATAATTCTGATAGTAAAAAAGTTAATGTTTATTTCTTTAGAGGAGAAGGATGTTCTCATTGTGCAGAAGCTGAAGAATGGTTTGATAGTATTAAAGAAGAATATAGTGAATATTATAATTTAATTGATTATGAAGTTTGGTATAATACTGATAATTCTGATTTAATGCAAAAAGTAGCTGATGCTAGAGGTGAAGAAGCTGAAGGTGTTCCTTATATCATAATTGGTGATAAGTCTTGGAATGGTTTTGATTCATCTTATGAAGAAGATATGATTAATCAAATAAAATCTGTTTATGCACAAGATGTAAAAGATAGATATGATATCATGACTTTATTAACTGATTCAAAAACTTCTAAAAAAGATTCTAACGCAAGTGATATATTAGTTTTATTAGCTATTATAGTAGTTGCTTGTGGAATTGGATTTGTAATTTATAAAGCAAGAAAATCTAACTAAAAAGAACTTAGTTTTATAATGAAACTAAGTTCTTTTTATTGAACAATTAATTGTTGACCCACTGATAAAAGATTTGAAGTTATATTATTTAATTCTTTTAGCGTTTGTACTGGAATATTTAATTTGCTTGATATAGACCATAATGTATCACCTTTTTGTACTATATATACATTACTTGGAATATCTGTTGTATTTTCTTGTTTTGGTACTAATAATCCTTGATTTGGCTGAAGAGTAAGATTTTTTAAATTATTTAATTCTATTAAGTCATTTACTGTTATATTAAATTTTCTTGATATTGACCAAAGACTATCTCCTCTTTGAACTATATATAAATCATAATCATCTTCTTTGATATCAGAATCTTTTGGTACTAATATTTTTTGGCCTATTGATAATGTGTTGGAAGATAAATTATTTATTTTTTTTAAAGTGTCGACATTAGTATTATATTTTAGTGCTATAGAGTATAGCGTATCGCCTCTTTCTACTTGATAAATGTCTGTATTTTCTATAGGAGGTTCATTACTATTGTCTTCTGATAATTTTAATTTTTGTCCTATTTTTAATGATGAACTTGTTAAATTATTTAGTCTTATTATTGTATCTATTGGGACAGATGTTTTTTTAGATATCGAATATAGGGTATCGCCTTTTTTTACTGTGTACATGTTAATTATATTGTCTTGTCCAGGTGGTGTATATGGTACTCCTAAATATTCTGCAATGGCTTTTACTACACCTTCAGCAAAGTCTGTTAAATTATTTTCTAATTTATTTGCATCATTTTTATTATCAATAAATCCATATTCTATTAATATACTTTCGGCATTTCCTGTATCTCTTATAATATAGTAATAATCTAAGCTTGGATTTTCTGGTAGTCTACGTTGATAGGCTTTTCTTTTTATTTGGCCGGCTTCGCCTATGTAGTCTAAAGCCATATTAGCAAAGGTTCCATCACTTTTTAGGGAGTATACGATTTCGGCGCCTTCTGCACCTGGTGATTGTCAAAGTGTAACTTTTTTTATTTTTTACGATTTTGGTGTTTACACCAAAATGGGATATATCATCTATTTTCAATAATTTTAATAATTATTAATTACTTCCAATTTTTTGTAATTCATCTTTCTCTAATTCTTTTATAGATTTTTCTGGAGTTGGTAAAGTTTCTGGCATATTACCACCAAGTTCTTCAATTGCTTTTCTTACTGTTTTACCTACATTGTAATGAGTTAAACAAGCATCATCTTCATTATCTATATTATCTTTTTTTAGTTTAGCTTCTGTTTGTGTAATACGGAATAAATTTGCACCTAATTCCTCACTACCCATATAATCAAGAATATCTTCATTTTCTTTTATGTTTTTACGTTTTGCTATTTGTTTAGCTGTTTCTCCATTATAAAGTCCTTTATATCCATAATTATTAAATTTGCCAAAATTTTCTACTCCTGCTTCTCTAGCAGTTTTAAATAAATATTTATTTTTATTATTAACAAGAATTCTAGTATACAGTCTTTTTTCATCTTCAGTTAACTTTGAATATTCTAATTCAGTAATTTCCTGTTTTCTAGTTTGTACTGCAAAATAAGTTTGCCCAAGAGCTACTGATTTTTTTCTAGGATTTGCATTTTGAACTATTAAATAACAAGCATATCTAGATAAACGATAATCAATGGTTTCTCTTTTTGTCTTTGATCCTATGTCAACCATTTTCCTGAACTCGGGAAAATGGTCACTTACTTTATTATTACTAGTTTCACAAGCAATCATTGCACGCTTTATTACTTTATGAAAATTTTCCCATTTACTATATTCTAGTAAAGGCATTAATTCTCTTGCTTCCCAAAACTCATTTCCATATTCATCAATATGTTTTATACTTTCAAAAGTTTTTTCAGTATATTCTTCTATATTATTCATTTTTGCTAACCTCCCTTGCTATATATTATATCAAACATTTGTTCTTATTACAATTTTTTTTGCCTTGTATAAGTAGTTTATCAATTTTTTATGTACACCTTGTCGCAAGTTGCGACAAAGTTCTAATTATTCAGTATACTAAATTTATAGATAATTTCTATGTTTCTATCTTTATCTATAATAATTTTATCAATTAAGGCTTGTATTAACTCTCTTGATGGATTATCAATATCAATTAATTTTCTTATTTTATCTTCGTAGTCTTTTATTTCTGACTTATTAACTCTCTTTTTTTCTTTTGTATCTTGTAGACTTTGAATTTTTTCTCTTGTTCTAATCAAAGAATTTTCTGTTTCTCTAGAAATTCTTAAATACATTTCTTCAGATACTATTCCATTAAATTTATCTTGATATAGCATATCTAATTTACTAATTAAGTCTTTTTCTTGTTTTCTTAAATCATTTATTTGATTATTAACATAACTATTATCTTTTTTGTTAATATTTTTAGATATTTCTGATACATCTAATTTGTTTAAATACTTTTTACAAGTATTTCTAATAACTTCTAGCAATGCTTCTTCTAGTTTTTCATACGGACTAAAATGAGGTTCACACATTCTTCTTTTAGGGTCTCTTGAATATCTATTACAATTAACAGTCCAATAGTCATGATTTTTTCTATAAGATACTGTTAGAGTATTACCACATTCCTTACAATATAATAAATTTTCAAATAATCTTTTATCTCTTTTAACAATATTAGATTTATTAGTCCTTTTAATATTATTTTGAACACTTTCAAATATAAATCTATCTACTAGTGCTTCATGAGTATTTTTTACTATATCCCAATTGCTTTTAGGTAATGCTTTTTTCTTTTTAGATTTATATGATACTTTTGTCTGTACACTTTGTACCATATCACCTACATACATCTGATTTTTTAAAATCTTTTTAACAGAAGAAATAGTCCATATAGGATTATATTTAGCTTTTGAATTAGGATTTTTTCTCTTCAAACTACTAGGTGTTTTAATATTATTATCATTCAAATAAGTAGTTATTTCAGAAAGCCCTACACCGTTATAAGCCATATCAAATATCTTTTTCACTACCCATGCATACTCTGGATCTGGTATTAAATGCCCTTTATCATTTGGATCTCTTAAATATCCGTAACTTGGAGCACTTCCAATAAATTTACCATTTCTCCTTTTGTCATTTAAAACATTACGAATTTTAATAGAATTTTGTTTACTATAATAATCATTACAAGCAAATAACCATGTTGCTGAATCATTGCTTGCTTGATTTATTGCGTTATCATATCCTTCCAACATAGAAATAAATCTTATTCCATTTTCTGGAAAGAAAGTTTCAACATAATATCCTGTTAAAATATGATCTCTACCTAATCTTGATAAGTCTTTTACTAATACAAGATTAATTCTTTTAGCTTTAATATCTGTGAGTAATCTTTGAAATCCTGGTCTATCAAAAGTAGTACCAGAATATCCATCATCTACATATTCATCTACAAAAATAAATCCTTTTTCTTTGATAAAATTCATTAGTATATTTCTTTGATTAAGGACACTCTCACTTTCAGATTCGTAAGATTTACCTTCATCAGCTTCTGATAATCTTATATAAATTCCTGCTTTATAGTATTCTGGCATCACATTTAAAGTGTTATACAAGTTTACTCTCCTTTCTGATTGTATAACAACTAAAGCCAATTAAATTATACCATACAAATTTAATTTGGCACATTGTATCAGTCACTATTTACCTTACTTTTAATAAATTTAATTACCAGTTCATTAAAATTAGGAGAATCATCTTTGAAAGTTTCTATTATATTAAACATAAGCCACCTCATTTAAGTTTATGAGTGTCTTTATCAATTTATATCTTCCTCCATTTCTTTAAAACTTTCTAGCATTTTCTCCATCTCTTCTTGTTCTTCCTCAGTTGCTTCTTTTGATTCAATAGGTTCACCATACCAGTATTCAATACCAAATTCATCAACATAATAAATTTTATCTAATATATCTTTTTTATTTCTATTATATTTATTATAATGGTTAAAATTATTTTGAATACTAGTATTAGCATTTCTTTGAATACTTGTTATTCTTTTCTTTAATACCTCAGATAATTTAATTATCCTCTTTGAATTATTTGTTTCACTATTATTAATTTCTATATCAATATATCCAAATTTTGATAAACTACTTATACTCTTTGAAACTGTTGGTTTTGTGCAGTTAAATTTGTTCATAAAATATCTATTAGTAGGCCAACAGTAGCCATTTTTCTTACATAGTGACACTAGTTCAATTAACAATAACCTTTCAAAGTAAGTAAGCCGATTATCTCCTAATACTGATTCTGGTAATACTAAACTGATAAATGGTTCTTTCTCCACCATATCTTCAATATAAGATTATCAAGTTTAGTAGTTCCATGTTATCCTCCTTTCTTTACCAGCCTTTTTAGGAACACGTAAAAAGAACTGAACACATTAGTCCATAACAAAAACAAGGGGAATATTTTCCAATCTTGTTTGTTGGATTAATATGTATTCAGTTCTTCACTAATTAATTATTTATGCATAAATCATATGCATAATTATCTTTTCTAATTTTTTAATAGCTATTATTTTTCTTATTTTATATTTATATATGTTTAAATGTACTAGCCACATTCCCGTATGGCTAGTATAATTATAACACCAATTACTTATATTTCAATAAGTAATCGTTCGACAATATTCGACAAATATTAGTTGTTTTTTCTAGTTATACTAATAACATCAAGTAAAATAATTTTTTTACCATTTGCATCCGTAACCAAATTCATATTTTTTGAAAAAACATCCTGCTTATTTAAATCTTTAATAGACTCGAGAAAATCTTTAATATAATCCCCATTAAATTCAGATAAAACAGTATCATTGCAAAAACAATAATTATCTCTTATATCGACTACCTGAGCCAAATAATTAAGATTATGTCCATCAATTCTTTCTAATTGAGTATGATATAAATACTCTTTATTTAAATACGTAACATAAACATATTCATCAGTTTCTGACACTAACTCAACTACATCGCTATCATTATTTAGCATAGTTATTAAAGAATCAATCGCTTTAATTTCATTATTTAAATTACCAGTATTTTTAGATGTTCTATCAAACTTAAGAGCTTGATTCCCAAAATTTATTAAAATTTTCATTTTCTTTAATATTTCTAAGATGGAGTTTAAATTGAAGCTTAAATTAATATCAATAAAATCACCTATTTTGCAATCTTTAATTTCATTTTTTATTTTATCATTCTTTAATTCACTAAAAATATTTGAAAGCATAGATGCTGAAGTTTGAATATATTTACTATTTCCTGTTATTTTCTTGTTTTCGTCTTCGTTTACTCCTGCATCAAGATTTCCATTTATTTTAAATAAATTAAATCCCATATTTGCTTTGACTTCTGCTGTAGAATTATTATCTGTCGAAATAGTTATTTCATTAAATTCGCTAAATCCTCCACATATTATTGAATTTAAATCAAATAATTTTACTTTATCAATATACATTGGAATAAACAAGCTATTTTTCATTTACTACCACGCTCCTATCAACTTCTTTTAACAATTCATCAATATATGCACAGAATTTTAAAGCATACTCTCTATTACATTTAAAATTCAAAGAATGATGTGTTTGATTTCTATATATACTTAATATTCCTTTAAAAACAAACGAATAACCTTCTTGTATATCTGGTTCATCACTAAATTTTAAAATTGTTTGTTCTATCTTTGAATGTATTGCCTTCGAAACAAGTGGAATTCCAATTAAGTTAGTCTTTTCCAAATTTGCTTTTTTCTTTATCCTGTCTTCTAATATTTGTGTAGCTTGATTTATTGCACGGTCAAATGCATTTTCACCTAATAATATATCACCACATCTATTATGCAATTCTTTATCTTCAATAGAATTATACAAATAACCTATTTTACTAATTTGATAATCAGAAGAGTTTATATGTAAATTTTCTATATAACTTATTATTGGATTTAGCTGATATAAAAATAAATATGGTTTATATTTACCATTTTCATATTGTTCAGATTGTCCAACTTTATATGTTTGCAATGAATCACCGACCAATGATTCTATTTCATCAATTAAATTATTATACTGATTAGCAACTTTTATTGGTATTTCAGTTTCTCTATGAATAATACTCTCTTTAATCCCTAACAATAAATAATATATTTTTTTAATTTCATAACTTTTTTCAGACATATTACTTCCTCCTACTACTAAAAAAGACGCAATACAAAACTACAAAGCCTGTACTAGCGCCTCTTCCTTCTTTAATTTATTATATCATCAATTAATATTATTTTAAATACTTTTTAAATGTATTTTTGAATAACTCTACAGTGCTACTCATCCATTCAAAAGCTTCATCCCAAGATTCCATATTTGGATCAACATCCAAATTAGATACTAACTTAATACGTGAAGCTTTCTTTCCTTCTAGAGCCATCCAATCAAGATTATGAGAAATAGCATTATTTATTTCCCCTTTATACTTTTCTAATGAATAATATAAATCTTTATTATCATTAATATATAATTCACAAGCAATCTCATGTTTTTTAGTATTATATGTCAAATCCAAATGACAATCACTACTTCCAATAAAAATATTATACCAATGTTGTGGTAATGGTTTTATAAGCGAAAAACTAACTTTCTTTTCTTCACAATAATTTTTAAAATCTTCCCAAAAATTTAATTGAATTGTAGATGCATTACTCATATTTTTTGAAACATTCTTTCTAATTGCTTTTGCCCAATTGTTTGGTTTACTAATTATTTGAAACTTAGGTGCAATTTGTGAGTCACCTATTTTCCATAGTTCTATTTGCACTAAGAATATATTTATGTGTTCATCAGAATGTTCATTTAACCAATCAACAGCTTGTTTATGTTCATCTCTAACATCCTTAACTATCCATATTTGGATATCAGCATCAAAACCTGCTGAATAAACAATTACTTTCCCTAAATGGTCATGGTTTGTCATTTCTAGCTGATTTTCAATAATAATTGTTTTATCAGTTTCTTCTTCATGTGCTTTAATATCGACATTGTATCTACCTGTTGATGCTTCAGTCTCATCTACAGTAATATTAAATCCTAATTCCTCACTTAATAGTTTAATATTATTTTCTTTTGCTAGCCATTTTGTAAAATCAGTCGCCTCATTTTTCCAAACTTCACGTAAATTTGTTATTTTTTCTAATTTTCCCAAATTATAATTCATTACTTATCCTCCTATAAAATATCACCATAAGGCAAAACTTTAATATATTTTTCCATATATTTCCAATCAGGAATAAATCCAGTATCTGATAAAAGAGTTTTTGTATCAATTATTGGATTGTTTGAAGAATCACATAATATCGGAAGTTTTATTAGTTCATCAGCTAAACGTTCTTGGGATAATTTCCTACCATAACTGTATTTATATTTAAATGTATTCATAACTGTAGTAATAAAAATAGCAGTATATGTATTAAACTCATTAAATTTAGGAATTAATATTCCACAGTCAGTATTGGCATTAAATGGGTAATCATGATATGAAACATACCCAGTACCTACACCATTAAATGAAGCAGTTAAGCAATTAATATATTTTGGCGAAACATTTCCATAATATGCAATTCCTTGATTTTTATCTGTTGCAGAAACAATAGGTACTAATCCAGGCTCAATTTCATTTAAAGAAGTAATAGTCCCTCTTTCTATATCAAATAGCTTATTAATTTTAAAATATTCCCATTTTTGAAAAGTAAAATTTGAGCAATCATTTATATTGTTATTAGTCTGTGGTAATAATAATTCACCTTCATCAACCCATTCTGGAAATTCATCTGGGACCTCTATATCTTGAATATATTTATTTACTTCTCTACCAAACGCAGAAAATTTAAATCTATTTTCTCTTAAAACATAGCAATAAAACCATTTTTGTATCTCTGACATATATTTCTTTGGTCTCAAAACATCAACATTTTGTGCAGTAACAAAATCCTCATCTTGAACAAACGCTGACAAAAGATATGAACCTCCAAGCGGAACCGTAATATCTCCCTTTTTAAATATTTTTACATTTTTGTCTGGAATAATTCTACCAACTACACCATTATTATTAGAATTTCTTGAGACAAAATTAATACCATTTTCATCTATTTGTTGTTTATCAAAATCTAATTTACTACCAGTATAAATATAAAATAAATCACTTAACTTTGCCATATGTTTCCTCCGTTTGCAATTTTATATCCAAGATATTCATTAATTACTTTTTGAAAATCATATTTATTAAGTTTTGAATAGTCAGTTTCCATATATGCTTCAGCAAGCCATTCATCATTTGGACCGACTTTTTTTACTACAGATAATCCAACTTCAGTTTTTCGTTCTCTATAAAGTTGCAACCATTTACTTTCAATTTTATTCCATATACCCGGTTCTCGTTCTAATCTACCAAGATTTTTTCTTTTTATAAACCCATCATCTTTAAAATATCCAAAGAATGTTTCTTTAATTGGAGCATTTTCATGTCTAACACCTAAATTAAATACCATGCAGCATGCTACGGCATTTGCACCTGGATAAAACATATCTGCAGGTAATGAAAATACCGCATCCAATGTATGTTCTTCTAACATTTTCTTTTTAAAATATTGTAAATCCGCTGATGCACCTATAGCACATTGCATCGGTAATAAAACAGCTAGTTTTCCAGTTTTAACTTTTGAAGCAATATAATATACATAATGAAACCCTTTAGATGGATCTGTGGTTACTTTTGAATTCCATGTTTCTACATATTTAGGATTGCAATGTTTTCTTTGCCCGTTATAGGGTGGATTCATTAACACTACATTTATACCTGCATCAGTATAATTATCCTCAGAAAAGCATGAACCTTGAATAATATTAGAATTACCATCACCATGAATTAACATATTTGTTGTAGATAATCCAAACGCTGTTTCTTCATACTCAATTCCATATATTTGTTTTTGCTTAACATGATTTCTTTGTTCCTCCGTATCGCAATCGTCCAAAGCATCGGTCAAAGCTCTAACCAGAAATGCACCTGAGCCACAACAAGGGTCCAGAACAATAGAATTTCTATTAACACCAGTAACTCTACACATAAAATGTACAATATGATCTGGAGTAAAAGCTTGATTTTTATCTGTTTTGCCTACATACTTATTAAAAGTTGTAAAGAATAGATTTAATAAATCTTGTCCCATAGTACTTTTATCATTAATAGAAGGAAGTATATCTTTTTTAACATGATTTAATATATCTTGAAACTCAGAATCTTTTAATTCTCTTACATCCTGGGAGTTTAAAACCTTAGTCTTTAAAATACTTAACTTATAAGCCTTATTTAAATCTTTTTCTAATAAGTTAGTCAATTTACTTTCAACACCTGCGATTATTTGAGCAGTAGATAAATTTTCATAAATTAATCCATTTTTCAATGCCAAAAGACAGGTACCTACAAATTGACTTCTTATTTTTTCATTAATACCATACTTATGTAATAGTTCATTTAAACTATATGTATTTTGTATTAATGCCAATTTATCATTTGTTGTTCCAAAATAAATATCAAAATATTCATCAAAAGTTTTAATTATTCTTTCATTTTTTTGATAATTTTCTAAAGAAATTACATCATTAATATTGTACCATACATATATTTCATCTTTGCTTGTACTAGCTAATATTGCAACAATTTGATTATTATTCAATTCTCTTTCAAAATTAATATAATTTTGTAACTGAATTAAGCCATTTTTTAAATCTGCTCCATTTAAATTTTGCTTTGTTTCAATTAGAATTGACAATTTATCATTTTCAAATCTAATATCCAAGTCTTTATACATTCTTTTTGCATCTTCAGATAAATAATCTAAATAATTTTTTCCAATTGCTTCTAGACCTTTTTTATAACTAAATTCATCATTTTCTATATTACTTTTTAAATATTTTCTTCCAATTTTAGAAATAATATCTGCTCTTTTCATTTTTATTCACTCCTACTACTTTTACTAACTTTTTCTTCTATAGCTTCTAAAACAAATTTGTTTATACTATAGCCTCTCTCATCTTCCTTTTTTGAATTAACTATTCTTCTAATTATTTTAAATAAATCTTTAGGAATTCTTAAAGGAATTGGAACTCTTTCCTCTTTCTTTTTATCCATATTTATCCCTCTTTATTTTGATATCATTGTATCTTGATATAATGATATCACTTTCAATAAAATAAATCAAGGGTTTGGGAGTAATCTCACAAAAGAATTTCGTACGGGAGTACAAATTCAGTGCTGGCTAGGCAATAACATAACTCCTAAATAGCATTTTGACTCAGTCAGTAGTTAGTGATATAATCCATATAAGTACAAGAATATTGTGCGAATATTGAAATGAAAGGAGGACAATATGATATACCAAATAATGAATTATTGGGATATAATCGATAGATGCAAATTATATAACAACATGATTCTAATATCTCAAAGGAAAGTAAATCCTAAACAAGTATTGTATGACACTATTCGTAATGAACTAGCTAAAAGTTACGTAAAACAAGTATTTAATATTAGATAGGAAGGTAAATATGTTTGTAATAACATAAAAACACTATTTAACAAATGAATGTTAGATAGTGTTTTATTTTTTTAATAAAATTTCTTTAATATCAATGGATTATCTTTTACTATTTTTAGATTATATTTTATTCTTAATATCTTCTTTATAGATGGTATAAGTTTATCTATATCACATATTGCATTAAATACATCCATGGCTGAATTAATATGGTTATATAGTGGTGCTTTAGATAATGATTTCTTGTAAAAACTATCTGCTATATAAAAGGCTACTACATCTGGTATTATAAATTCTTTTAGATAGTTATCATAATTAATACATACAGGTAAGTATATTCTTTCAAATTCTTCATCTGTAATATCACACATAGATATACTCCTTTAGAATTATTTCTTCTGCAATATTTTTTATATTATTCATTTTACTTACCCAAAGCATTTGATTATTTTCTTTTAATTGTTCATTAATATTTTCTTTTTGAGCTAATTCTGTAATTAACTTCTGCACCTTCTCCATAACAGTAGTATCTATATTATGAAGATATTCATTTAAATTATCATTAACAAGTAAATCAAAATATAATCCAAGTTTGTACTTCTTAATACATTCTAGTCTTAATAATCCATATTTTCCTATATTAAATTGTTCTTTATCTTTTAATATTAAATTAGGTAATAAATAATCACCTTGTTTAGTGTAACTAATATTCATAACATTTCTCCATTTCTTTCTATTTTTATTTGGCTTTAATTGTTATACTTAATATTCGTTACACAATGACTATCGCCACCTCCTGCATTTATGTGATTACTCACAATCAATGTATTTGGATCTTCATTGTATAAACTTATTATTCTTTTTACTCTATCTGCTTTTGGTAAATATTCATCATCAGTCCTTGTCATGACTGCTTTTATACCTAAATCCTCTAATCTATTAAATATATAAGTAGCAGCAGTTAATGTTAAATCTTTCTCCTGAAGACCATTTCCAACTGCTCCACTATCAATTCCACCATGTCCCGCATCAACAATAACAAGTGTTTTACTATTCATATATATCACCTAAAGTATTCTATGTTAATTGTCTAATTTTGAAACAAAAATAATAAATTATTCTTTTTATAATAATCTTTAGAAGTTTTTATTAAATTATAAAAAATATGATATAATTTATTTAAAGTAAGATAGAATAATCTGGAATATTTAAATTTATGAGAGGTGTTTATATGAATAATAGAAAGAGAAATATTCAAATATTTACTATTTCTTCATTTACCTTTGCTTTATTTATTGGTATGTTTACATTTATAAAGAACTTTAGTGTTAGTTATGCGATTGATACTGGTATTAATAAAAGTGGTCTTCCATCCTCAACGTTTAAAACTAACTATACAACCACATCAACTTCAAATTACATAAAAGATGCAGTATCTGCTAACAACGGCAATACAACATATTTAAATAACTTCAATGTTCCAAAAAACTTAATGACTGCTGATAATAAAACTCTTTTATATATTTTAATGAAGAATTTGGAAACTCCCGCAAATAGTACTGAATCATTTGAACTAACAACAGACAATCCAACTACTATTACTGATAATGGTTTAAAATACATTATTACTCATGGATATAATAATACGAATACAACAAATACTATTTTTACTACTAACACATATGGTAATGTATCTGATAATAATATTAAACAATATATTACACAAGTTGCTTTATGGTTATACATATATGAAAATAATTCAAAATTTACAACTACATACTGTAAAGATAATGCATGTACTTTCTATGATACAAGTAACAATGTTATTACAAGTCAAAATATAAGGTCATATATTACAACATGTGCAAATTATACAAATTATAATTACTTAAATTACATAATTAAATTAGTAGATAATGCAGAAAAGTATACCGGTGGAGAGTCATCAAGTATTGATGTAACTAAAAATGGTTCTAGTAATTATATATTTAATGATAATTTTACATTGATGATGACAGAGGCTCTTACTCCTCAAAGTAAAACTAATAATTCAAATTATTTATATTATTCACTTGAAATAAGTGACCCTAATAATTATGGAGCCTATTTTGTTGATACAAATAATAATAAACTTACAAATACTGATGTAATGACAGGTTCATTTAAAGTTGCAGTTCCTTTAAAAGAAGATATTGAGTCTATGGATTTAACTACAATTACTATTAAAGTATATGGGCATTATATTACTAATAGTGGATATGATTATAGAGTTACTAATTCATCTAATGGTTTATTAAAAGATAAAAAAACAAGATATTCTAATATTATGCTTGGTTATGTTCCAACAGAAATAATTGAGGCAGATTTCAGTTTAAGAAACTTTGTTAAGATTAGTAAAATAGATGCTGCTAATTCTAAAGAGTTACCTGGAGCAACCCTTGAAATTACAAATGTAGATGATAGTTCTAAAAAATATAGTTGGGTATCTACAAATACTCCTCATGCTATATATTTAGAAAATGGAAAATATAAGTTATGTGAAACTATTGCTCCTAAAGGATATACTTTAAAAACTGAATGTATTAATTTTACAGTTGATAGTAAAAAGATTATTAGTGTTACTATGGAAAATGATACAACTATTACTCCTCCAAATACTGGAATGTTTAGTTCTAAGTCAATTTATATAATTGGTAGTTTGCTAATAGTAATTGGTTTTTCAACAATAGTTATAATTTATAATAAAAAACAAAGGTTAAGTTAATTGAAATGCACCCATTAGAGTAGACAACATAAAAAAACAAATTCAGTAATATATGGTAAAATACACTTCCGAAAGGAGGTGTTTTACTTTGGCTTTAAAAGGTCAAAAATTTATTCGTTTTACTGATGAAGAAAGAACTGAAATAGTTGGAAAATATTTATCTGGAAAATATAGTTATGCAACATTAGCCGATGAATATGGAATTAGTTGGAATACAATTCATACAATGGTAAGAAAATACAGAAATACAGGAACTACAATTTCAGCACAAAAAGGTAGAACAAAAGAAAAAGACTTAACACGTGAAGATTATAAAGAAAGATATGAAATACTAAAAAAATACCAGGC
>ULLK01022353.1_pt1 | contig 32731 bp, 15 predicted proteins | sample 1951411 | NCBI WGS metagenome assembly ULLK01 (sample SAMEA4835526, study PRJEB28245) | human gut metagenome | biome: gut microbiome; material: fecal sample | place: Denmark | collected 2008 | reverse complement strand
TATGCGCTGCGTCATCAGCTCTTCGAAGCAGATGGAGCCGTAAAGACTGAAGAACTGCAGAAGGAGATGAAGAACATCAGCATCTCATTCAAGTTTAATGCAACAACCGGTCGCCCAGACTGCTATCTGAACGGCGAACTGGTAGAAAAGGAAATCCGTTCGTTAGAGGTTTCCAACCACGTTAGTCCGATTGCCGCCGTTCCTTTCGTCAGAGAGGCGCTGGTAGAACTGCAGCAGAAGATGGGCGAAGACAAGGGTATCGTGATGGATGGTCGCGATATAGGTACCACCGTGTTCCCTAATGCCGAACTGAAGATTTTCGTAACAGCCAGTTCACAGGTGAGAGCACAGCGCCGTTTCGATGAACTGAAGGAGAAAGGAATGCCAGCCGACTTCGATGCGATTCTGAAGAATGTAGAGGAGCGCGACTATATCGATAGCCACCGCGAGACTTCCCCACTCAGAAAAGCAGATGATGCCATCACGCTCGACAACAGCAACATGACCATTTCTGAACAGAAGGCATGGCTGATGGAACAATATCAAAAAGCAATAGCAGAATAAGCTACAGAGAAGAGACTGCCGGGTTATTAATGCAAAAATACGTTAAATATGCTACTTTTGCCGATAAATTTATTTTATTCGATGAAAAGATTTGGAAAAAAAAACTTCAATTTAGTATCTTTGCAACCATATTAACAAGGTAGTAATGATATAGATTATAAATTTTGAGTTAATTACTGTTTTTTGAAGGTGATAGGTCTTCGGGAGAAGATTTATCACCTGTTTTATTTTCAGACAGTTTATAAAAGATAAACCCACTTGACGTCGTGAAACACGACACCAAATGGGTTAACTAATTAATAACCAATATATTAAGTTTTTCAACCAACGATAAAACTATCCTCTACCCATATACGGTGAAACACCGTACCAAGTATATCAAGTAGCTGATAATCAATATTTTAACTCTTATTACAAAAGAGCAGAGTTTTCCTTGATAATCTTATCCTTGCACTCTTCCATCAGCCACTTCGGCGTACTGGTAGCACCACAGATACCTACCGTTTCCACATCCTTGAACCAGTTCATATCTATTTCGTCAGCACTTTCTATCTGGTAGCTGTTGGCATTCACGCTCTTGCATTCCTTGAAAAGCACCTTGCCGTTCGAACTCTTTCTGCCACTCACAAAGAGGATGACATCATGCTTGCTGGCAAAGGCAGCGATGTTAGGCATGCGGTTAGCCACCTGACGGCAGATGGTATCGAAACTCTTGAAGACAGCGCCCTCAACAATATGCTCCTGGCAATATTCGATGATGCGGTGGAACTCATCGAGACTCTTGGTAGTCTGGGAGTAAAGATAGATATCTTTAGAGAAATCCAGCTGACCGGTTTCCTTCAGCTGCTTCACATCCTCAAACTTCTCTACCACGATGGCATGACTCTCCGTCTGCCCCACCAGTCCGAGCACCTCAGCATGCCCGTTCTTGCCGAAAATCACGATCTGTGCCTCCGGATTGTTGACATACTGCTTCTTGATGCGGCGCTGCAACTGGAGCACCACAGGACAGGTAGCATCGATGATTTCAATGTTGTTTCGCTCAGCAAGGGCATAAGTTTCAGGCGGTTCACCATGAGCACGGAGCAAGACCTTTACGCCCTGCAGTTCCTCCATCTGCTCATGGTCTATCGTGATGAGTCCCGCTTCATGCAGGCGCTCCACTTCCATACCGTTATGCACAATATCGCCCAGGCAGTAAAGTTTACCGCCCTTAGCCAACTCCTCTTCAGCTTTCTTGATGGCAGTGGTTACGCCAAAGCAGAACCCACTGCCGTTATCTATTTCTATCTGCACGATATTCATTTTTAAATCATTGTACATAAATCTTCACCACCACCTTAGCATGGTCAGGGTCATTCGTAATTATGAGGATACGAGGGTGTCTGACACGCGATTTCTTCAAGTCGGCAGCCACAGCCGTCACCTTCATCTTAACGGTCTCTCCTGGCTGAATCTTACTCTTCTTCAGTTTCACCTGCAAGCCCATCGTAAACATCTGCATGCTGCGGATATCCAGTTCCGACTTACCCTTATTGGTAATCAGAATCTCACCCTTCAGCTTCTTCTTTCCATTGAAACTACCCAGATTGAGATCGGTGGCAGACATCTCTATCTTCGGAGCCAGTGCCTTCTTGGCTGGAGTCATGTTTTCGAAACCAGGAAGAAGAACGGCTGATACCACGATTTCCTTCTCAGGCGCAATCTTATCGCCAGGACGCTCACCGAGATAAACCGATGTCTGGTTCAAGCCCAGGTCGCGCAGTTTCTTGGAATCCAGCACGAAACTGATTTCGGCAGAATGACGCGGAGCCACCTTGGAAGGCGATACGAAAGCATGAAGATAGGATGGCAGATGCATCACTACCGGCTCCAGCACTTCGTCGGTAGGATTGAAGATATGAATGCGCTGAACCGGACGGTCGCCACGGTTCACGTCATCAAACTCCACCTCCTGGGCATCACTCTTGATGACACCCAGCATCTCATCGTAAGAACCAGCGAAATCTACTACGCTGCCCACTACCCTTCCCCTCATAGAGAGGATGAACGGCTCTTCATCCGCATTGGTATAGAGGCAAACCTGCTTGGTGAAAGTACCCATCTGCTTGGCATCGTATACCGCCTTGATGACGAAACTTTCGCCGGCAGCTATGCTCGTCTTCGGATAATCTACCTCCGTACATCCGCAGCTTTTCAATACATTGTTGATAACCAACGGCTTGTGCCCGTCATTCTTCAGCACGAATTCGGCAGTTACAGGCTTGTGGAACACCACCTGTCCGCAGTCTACCACCTCGTGCTGGGTTGTAATCTTCTGTGCTGATGCAGGCAGCGCCAACAGCGCTGAGAGCATCCATATATTCATCCGTTTCATACTATTCTATTTTAAATTATCAATCTATAAACTTTTAACTATCAATTATTAACTTTCAATTCATAGGTCTCTGTGCGGCCACCAAACTCCGGACTGTAGGTACACTCAGCGGTGCAAGTTCCGCTCTGATAGTCGCCCTTTCTATCCACGTAATACTCCATTTCTACGATGTGCTTACCTTTAGATAAACGATCGAAATAGAAATTTGTTGCATGGTCTCTTGGAGAAACATAGCAGCCTATGCTCCACTGATAACCGCTCAACTGGTTAACCGGCTCCAGGCATGCCGCACGCTTATCCGTAATCTGCACAAAGTCGTAGTCGCGGTCGGCGGTGATGATGAGCGTTACCTTCACCTTCTCGCCTACCTGCGCATTGCCCTTGCTCTCAGATTCGGCTGGAACGATGACACGGCGCACCTTGATGCCCGACTCCATGGAACCGATTTCGCTGATAGGCTGCTTAAACTCTGCATAGACAGCTCCCCAGCTGGTATAATCGCTCTTTTTGTCGATGCTCAGCTTAGATGCCTTGCCCGGTCTTTCGGTCTTCACATAGCCCAAAGTAGTGGAATCCTGCGGCATCGGCAGCAGCTTACCATCCAGTTTCAGAACGGCATTCTCAGCCTTCCTGCTCCAGTTGCTCTCATTGCCCTTCATAAAGGCGTAGACGGCATCCACGGTGTTCACCGGCGTATCCCAAACCTGGGTGCGTTTCGACATCAGGAGCCAGCGCTGCAGTTCCTCGATGGTCTGCTTGTCGTTCGGCTTCAGCATCTGCATCGCCTCTATCACGGATACCTGGGTAGGAATCTTATAGTTTCTCCAGCTGTAGAGTGCCTTGCGGGTATCGTAGTAGCGGCCCATCTCCTCGCGGTAAACGGCATATTCGTTCACGCTCTGCAGATATTCGCCTGCCTTCTCGCGGTAAGCAGCATTCTGCTGGCTGTTTCTGGCGAGTACCACGGCAGCACGCGCCTTGCCATAGATGGAGAAATCACCGGTCATCTTCGACATCTTGTCCAGGAGATAAGCCTTATCCTGCTCCAGATTCTGCTTCATCTTTCTGCCATCCACCGAAAGGATGTAGAGATAATGCAGCGCCTGTTCGCTAGGATTCACCTTCTGCTTTTTCTCCTCCTGCTTCTTCATTTCTCTTACTTCCTGTGCTGTCTGCCAGGAGAGATAATCGATGGCGGAAGTCAGCATCCGGGCGGTTGATTTCTGCACACCTGCGATGGCATTCAATCGAACCATCATTTCGGCTACCGATGTAGTCATATACCGGCTGCCCTTCATTCCCTTCCACCAGGAGAAGGAACCGTCAGCGTTCTGCAACTTCTTCAGTTTCTCCACCTGATTCTGCAGGCGGATGCTCTCCTGAGTGAGATTTTCCAGCGAGAGATGCTTCTGTACATGGTTTGTGATAGTATTGGCATAGATGGCAGACATCAGCGAGATGGCGTCCTCCTCATCCGGATTACTGATGGCTGGCAGCGCCTTCACCATCAGCCAACTTGGGTTATTGGTGTACTCGATGGTTACCTTTGCCTCTTCAGCGCCCTTCGCCTGCTTGCCCTCCTTGTTCAGAAAGAGTTTGCTCAGGTCGAAGCTCTGCTCACCCTTCTGATGCAGGGTGATAGGCAGGGTGTTCACCACGAGTTCACGGTTGCTCAAAACCGGCAGATAGTGCTGTTCACCATCGCTGTAGCCATTACCGGCAGCCACCACCTTATTAATATATACGCCTTCTTTCAGTCCCTGGACATCAAAGGAGATGGTAGCAGAGCCCTCGGCATCAATGCTGTAGTTCTGCGTCTTCTGCCAAACCACCTTGTTGGTCTCCGGGTCAAGAATCTGCATACGGGTGTTGCCGCTCACCTTCTTGTCGGAAGTATTGAAGAGTTTCACCACGATGGTGCTCTTATCGCCCTCACGCAGGAAGCGAGGCATGTTAGGCTGCACCATCACGGTCTTCTGAGCCACAGCCTCATCCACCAGCAAACCGTTGCGCATCTCCTTGTCATGAGCCAAGCCCATGAACTTCCAGGTAGTCACGCTCTCCGGCAGGGTAAATCTGATGGCTACGTTGCCATTGTTGTCGCTCTCTAAGGCAGGATAGAAGAAGGCGGTCTCGTTCATATTCTCACGCACCTGTACCTTATCGAGGAACAGTCCTGCATCTGAGCCAGAACCGCCGGCAAACTGCGGCATCTCCTCTACTACATCAAAAACCTTGTTGGCAGATGGAGCAGCCGCTCCGACACGGGTCATTTTAGAGCTGCGAATCCAGATGCCTTTCGCTTCTTCTCGAACCACCTCGTCTTTTTGTATACGAACAGACTCAACGGTTCCGCCAGAAGAACGTTCCAACTTGCTCAGCTCCACCGCTTGCATATAAGCATAATAGCTAAAGTATTTGCCATCAAACTTATCTACATCCAGTTGTTTCTGGTCAAAATATTTAGTAGGATAAACACCCAATAAATCCATCTTATAATACCACAGATTACTCGTCCAGTAGCAGCTTGGCAACCATTGGCTGAATCCGAGCGACATTTTCCAGGAATGCGGGGCTATCTGGTCGAGCGACTTGTCATAGAGTACGCTCATCAGCTGCGCCTTGGCTGGCTTGCCGTCAGGGGTGGTAATCTTCAGCGTCCACTCCTCCTTCTGTCCAGGGGTCAGACGGTTGCGGAAGGTCTTCCAGGCGATATTCAGTTTCTTCTCAGGCAAAGGACGGGCGATGCTCATCATTCGGGTATAGCACTTACCTTGCTTCACGAAACTATAGTTCAGTACGATGCCCGACGCATATTCCTCCTTGTAGGTGAAAGGCAGAGTCACGATGCTGTCGCCCAACTCCCAGGCGCCCTTCTCCAGCAGTTTGTTGCCGGCGATGATGGAATATACGATGTGTGCTCCGTTCTCCGAAGAGCCTACCTGGATATAGACAGGCTTGCCATCACGAGGGAAGGTCTTCGCCGTCTGATAATACCATTCGGTAGTTGGCTCCACCGGATGGGTATCCTTCATGCTGAAGAGCGTGAACTTCTGCTGCAGAGTATCCTGTCCGCAGATTGCCTCCAACTGATGAACGCCAGATTTCCAAACGAGGGAAGAAGAGGCAGAAGATGCATATTCCTTGATAGAAACCGGTACATTCGCCTCGGCATCCTTCCATTCGCCCTCATCAATTCGATATTTCAACCTACTAGAAATCGGCATACCACTGGCATTGCGGTAAGCGAAGGTCACCGTCTTCAGACTGTCTGTTTCGATACGCTTAGGAAGATCCACCGTGAGGATGGTTGGCTTGGTGCCCAGAGGCAGACTCATCACACCCTCGTGGCTCTCACCGCTGATGTCGGTAACGATGGCTGAGACCTCGAAGTTGAAGAAACGGGCAATGCGCATGAAATCGCTCATATCAGCCTCGTCTTTTCCTGACAAGGAAGCCTCCAGCGGAATCTCTACGTCGAAGGTTCCGTCCTCACGAGTCACGCAACTGTCTGTCTTTACCAACTGTCCGGCAGAGCCTGCGCCCCACCACCAAAGCTGGTTTCTGCGAGTCACCTGATACTCCACCTTGGCACCCTGCACAGGCACACCAGAGTAGGTCTTGGCTGTAGCCTTCACCACTACAGTATCGCCCCAGTTATATTTCTCGTTCACCTTCGGGAAGGTAATCTCGAAGGTTGGACGCTTGTATTCCTCCACTCTTACATATTTTGTTACCATTCCATTCACGGAGATGGAATACAGTCCCGTCTGTCCCTCCTTCGGCAATTCGAAATCTACGGAAGCCGTACCGTATTCATCGGTAGTAGCCTTCTGCTCAGCCACCTGCTTCCAGTTAGCATCTCGCAGGATAAAATTCAGTTCCATGCTCTTGCCAGGCACACTGGCATCCAAGCCCTTCTTCACGATGTAGGAAATGGCTGAGGCATGCACGGTCTGACCCGGGCGATAGATGCTGCGGTCGGTAAACAGCTGATGTTTAATCTTGTCATCCTTCCGTTCGTAATAGCGGGTGCGAGAAAGATAGATATCCTTGGCAGGCGTAAACTTGTCATTGCTGGTGGAAATCAAGACGTTTCCATCCACATTCTTGAAGTAAGCCTCGCCGTTCTCATCGGTAGTCAAGCGGGCATGAACCAGTCTCTTCCACTTGCCCGTCTTCACATCATAATCCCTGTCATAGAGCATGATTTTCGCACCCGGTACAGGCTGTCCATCGGTAGCATTCACCACTACATAGCGATGTTTGTCATCAGGCAACTGCTGGATCATCACCGCCAGATTGCTGACATAGAAGAGTTCTCGCTGCGGAGCGATGCCGGTATTATCCGAAGTCACCTCCATCAGATATGCACCCAGTGGCAGATTGCCACCGATTTCGATGGAATCCTTCACCGTTTCATAATCCGGCCGACCGTAGTAGTTGCGGCTGAAATCCTTCTGATGCAGCTTCGTAGTCTTCTTCAGGAGCATCTTATAGGTAGCCTCATCCTGCACATTATAATCGTTATCTGCCGTAATATTGAGGCGGGAGATGCTGATTTTCAAGTTCTGGAGATTACGCACATCCAGCTGCACCCAAACCTTCTCCCCAGGTCGCAATACCTGCGGCATATCCTTCACCCGGAACATCGGTTCGGTAAGTCGCTTCTGCGCATTTCTCAGTTCGTTCATTCTCGACCATTCACCCCAGCGGCTCAGCGCATAGTTGATATAGTTGAGCTTATCCTGCGGTTTGGCATCGGTAGCACCTTCCATGAAGCGGAAATGCTCCACGGCAAGTTCGCCTGCCTCCGGAATATCCTGATAAATCTGGATGAGCGAGTCGATGGTCTGCAGATACTTCGATTTCTTCACCTCTCTCACGTCGTCCTGGCGGTATTTCTCGATGAGCTTATAGGCACAGAGACAAGCCGCCCCCCGATTGCCCACCTTATTATAATAGGTGTACAGCTGCAGATACGCCTCCTTGCTGTCTGCCTCGAATCCGATGAGATGCAGCAGATCGTTGTTAAAGGAACTGCCATCCACGCCCTTCAGCGTCAATGGAACATACTCTGCAGATGTATGTCGAGCAAGAAGTTCAGGCTGTCCCAAGGCCTTCTTGAAGAACTCCTGGCTTTTCTTTTCGTTCATATCACGGTACACCTTGCCCAGCACGGCATATCTCACCGCCTTCAATGCGGGAGCGTTCACCTTCAGCACCTCTGCTTCCATCCGCTTCACGTTAGGCGTCAGCGAGTCAGCCGAAATCTCTTTCCAGAGTGTCATCTGTCTTATCTCAGCCGCCAGCAGCTGCCCGTAATCTTTGGCAGCCGAAGCCTTGGCGATGATTTTCTTCATCACCGCGATTTCGCTCTTAGGCTGGTCCTTCTGAGCATTGATTTCAGCTTGCTTCCACAAGTTGTCGTATGTCTGAGCCGCTACCTGCATTGTAGCAAAGAGGGCTATCAGAAGTGATAAAATGTTTCTTTTCATAAGCCAACTGTATAAAATGTTAATAGAATGATGATAATCATCAAACTTTTCATTGCAAAAATACAAAAAAAAAACTGTTTTCTAACCCCGAAACTTAAACTTTTTACTATCTTTGCACCAAAATAGTATATTTTACCAAGAAATAACATTAAAAAAACAATGGCAGAAAAAAAGTATGGTCATTTTGATGACGCCAATCGCGAATACGTGATTACTGACCCAAAGACCCCATGGCCTTGGATCAATTATTTGGGTAACGAGGATTTCTTCTCGCTCATCTCAAACACAGCAGGTGGTTATTCCTTCTACAAGGATGCCAAGTTCCGTCGCATCACCCGTTATCGCTACAATGGTGTGCCGATGGATAACGGCGGTCGCTATTTCTATATCAAAGATGGCGATACCGTATGGAACCCGGGATGGAAACCTTGCAAGACACCGCTCGACAGCTACGAGTGCCGCCACGGCATGAACTATACCCGCATCACGGGCAGCAAGAACGGCGTAGAGGCGAGTGTGCTCTTCTTCGTTCCGCTCCATACATGGGCTGAGGTGCAGAAGATGACGCTGAAGAACCAGACTGAGGAGGTGAAGACCCTCAAAGTGTTCTCCTTTGCAGAGTGGTGCCTCTGGAATGCTGCTACCGACATGGAGAACTTCCAGCGCAACTTCTCTACGGGCGAAGTAGAGGTAGAAGGTTCTACCATCTATCACAAGACCGAATATCGTGAGCGCCGCAACCACTATGCTTTCTACACAGTGAATACCGAGATTCAGGGCTACGATACCGACCGCGAGAGCTTCATCGGACTCTACAACGAGTTTGCCGAGCCTGAGGCTGTGATGGAAGGCAAGCCACGCAACAGCTTTGCCCACGGCTGGAGCCCTATCGCATCTCATTATATCGAGGTTACCCTGCAGCCAGGCGAGAGCCGCGACCTCATCTTCCTTTTGGGATATGTGGAGAACGAGCAGGACAAGAAGTTCAGCGCCAAGAAGGTAATCAACAAGGAGAAAGCTCATCAGCTTATCGCCAAGTTTGATACCACAGAAAAGGTGGATGCTGCCTTCGCAGAACTCAACCAGTACTGGGATAACCTGCTGAACATCTTCACCGTGAAGAGCGGCAACGACAAGTTAGACCGTATGGTGAACATCTGGAACCAGTATCAGTGCATGATCACCTTCTGTATGTCGCGTTCGGCAAGTTTCTTCGAGAGCGGCATCGGTCGAGGCATGGGCTTCCGCGATTCCAACCAGGACCTCGTAGGTTTCGTTCATCAGATACCTACCCGTGCCCGCCAGCGCATCATCGATATCGCCAGCACCCAGTTCCCTGACGGTGGCTGCTACCACCAGTATCAGCCGCTCACCAAACGTGGCAACAACGATATCGGTGGCGGTTTCAACGACGACCCTTGCTGGCTCATCTTCGGTACCGTAGCCTATATCAAGGAGACGGGCGACTTCTCTATCCTCGCTGAGCAGGTGCCTTTCGACAACCAGCCAGGCACAGAAGTAAGCCTCTTCGAGCACCTCAAGATTTCGATGAACCATGTTATCAACAACCTGGGTCCACACAAGTTGCCACTCATCGGAAGAGCCGACTGGAACGACTGTCTGAACCTGAACTGCTTCTCCTGGGACCCTAACGAGAGTTTCCAGACCACCGAAAACAAGGGCGAAGGAAGCAAGGCAGAGAGTCTGATGATAGCCGGTCTGTTCGTGGTTACCGGCAAGGATTATGTGGCTCTGTGCAAGCAGCTTGCCAAGGAAGCTTTGGAAAGCAAGGAGGGCGAAATAGCCGGTCTTGCAGAGGAAGATTATTTGACAGAAGCCGAGCGCATGCAGCAGGCTGTAGATGAGATGAACGAGGCTGTGAAGCAGCATGGATGGGACGGAGAATGGTTCCTCCGCGCTTACGATTTCTTCGGCAACAAGATTGGTAGTGATGAGAACGAGGAAGGCAAAATCTTCATCGAGAGCCAGGGCTGGTGTACGATGGCTGGTATCGGTCTGGAAGAAGGACTCTGCGATAAAGCACTGGACAGCAGTAAGAAACGACTGGAATGCGAGCACGGACTGGTGCTGAACAACCCAGCCTACACTACCTATCATGTAGAAATGGGTGAGATTTCTTCTTATCCTGAAGGCTACAAGGAGAACGCCGGTATCTTCTGCCACAACAATCCTTGGGTCATCATCGGAGAGACTGTAGCCGGTCGAGGCAACGATGCCTGGAGCCATTATACCAAGATTCTGCCTAGCTATGTAGAGGAAAAATATCAGACACTTCACAAGGTAGAACCTTACGTAAACTGCCAGATGGTAGCCGGTAAGGATGCAGCCAAACCGGGCGAAGGAAAGAACTCCTGGCTCACCGGTACAGCGGCATGGATGTGGTATACAGTATCAGAATTCATCCTCGGCATCAAGCCAGATTATGAAGGTTTGCTCATCGATCCTTGTCTCCCAAGCACCGCTAAGGAGTATGAGGTAACCCGCAAGTTCCGTGGTGGCGAATACCATATCACAGTAAAGAATCCTAGCGGAAACCAGAAGGGCGTGAAGCAGATTACAGTGGATGGCACTCCTATCTCAGGCACCATCATTCCTTGCTCTGAAGGCAAGCATGAAGTAGTGGTTGAGATGTAAATCAGCCAGATCTCATCAAGTTACGATTTGAAAGTTCAATGTAACGAAATTCTTTTCATACCCATGCCCCCTGTTTTAGGGGGTATGGGTATCACAATAAACACTTGCCCCTTTATTTCAAGGGAGCAAGTGTTTTATTTATCTGATAATCTGATACTTAGCTTTTAATATAAGCACATATTCAACAGTATCAAGAGTAAGATTCAAAGTCTCTATCATTGACTCAGTTCCTCAATAACTCAGTTCCTCAGTTTTTTCCTAGGGGGTATATAGCCCTTATAGTTCAAAGTTGTTTTAAATTGTTATATATTATATATTATTATATATATATTTATATATATAATAAACTTCTAAATAAAGACAAAAGTGAAGGGTCAGAGAAAAACTGAGGAACTGAGTTATTGAGGAACTGAGTCATTGCAGTAAAAACATCATAATCCTCATAAACACCTGATTTACTGCTTAACCCTATACTTTAAGAGAGTAAAGCTATGAGTTGCTACCCGTAAAACTATGAGTTGTCACCCGCAAAACTATGAGTAAGGAAGTTTAACTACTTTCAATCTGAAAGCATAGTTCAAACATTTCCTTATCACACCCACAAATTTGGCAGTATCAGAGAAAAGTTGTATCTTTGCACCGAATTCTATCCTCCGCGCCCATTCCACCCCCTTTTCAACATTTTGGCAAAAAATGTTTCCCCATCCATACCCTCGTTCAAACTATTTTTTGTACTTTTGCAGCCGAAAAGGCATAAAGCAAACAAAAATTCAAAAAGAAAGGAAATAACAGACAATGAAAAAGATATTATATTTTGCGGCAGCCCTCGCCGCCACTGCCACTATCACAACAACCAGTACCAGCTGCAAGTTTGCACCCGACCAGCATGACGGCGACACGGTAGCTGCCAGCGAGTTTTACCCGATAGATACCTCTGCGGCTCATGCCAAGAAGATAGCGAAGATTGCTGCCATCAAGAACGGAAAAGACAGTGTAGGCATCTATTATGTGGGCAGCAATTCTACCAAAGACCTCATCGAGCTCGTATCCTATCCTTCACGCCGCGACACGATGATGTACAGCAAGACCCGACACATAAAGGTGAAGGGCAATGCCGACATCAACCACGTGGTTCGTGTAGACTTCTATCTGCATAACGGCAAGGATTCGCTGGTGAAGTATGTTGAGGAAGTGAATTTCAAATCACTTAATAGCCTATAAACTATCAACTAATCATAGAATCCCGGCTGCTTATACTCAATGCCCAGTTCATCATCTACTGTTGCGATGACACCCTGAATCTGACCCATGGCAAACATACGGCCGAGGAGAGTGTAACCGGCATTGTGACCATGATTGCTCTCATCGAATACGCCACCAGGCTCATCAGTGAAGGTCATACCGTGGTCTACTCGCATTGGCAGACGACGGCCGGAATTGCACTTGCCTTCCTGCTCAGCCTTCTCGAAGATGCGGCAAAGTTCAATCAGATGGCCGCGACCACCCAAGTGAGAAGCCTCTGTAAAGTTGCCGTTAGGGAAAATGTAGCAAGAGCGCAGATGAACAAAGTGAGTGCGGTCGGCAAACTGCTTCGCCATCGCCACACAGTCGTTGTGCTCGCCGGCAGAGAATGAACCTGCACAGAAAGTCAGACCATTGTGCTTGTTTGGCACAGCATCCAACATCCACTGGATATCCTCGGCACGACCGATGATTCTTGGCAAACCGAATACAGGATAAGGAGGATCGTCTGGGTGAACACACATATTAATATCGTACTCATCGCAGATAGGCATGATAGCCTCCAGCCAGTACTTCATGTTCTCCTGCAACTTCTTCTTGTCGATACCATCATAAAGCTTCAACAGGTCGCGGAACTTCTGGACAGGAGCTGAATCGCCCTCGCTGAAGTTACCGGATACAAAGCCCTGGGTCTTGATGATGATGTTCTCTACCAAGGCATGATCCTGCTCTGGTGTAGAAGTCTTCTTGATTTCATCAGCCTCAGCCACGAGGTCTCTGCCCCACTTGTGCTCCTTAGAGAACTCAGCCCAATCCTCACGAGCGCCTTCACGCTGCAGGATATAGATGTCAAAGTAGGCAAACTCACCCCAGTTCATATAGAGGTTGTTGGCTCCGTTAGGATTCTCGTGTGCCAAATCGGTACGAGCCCAGTCCAAAACAGGCATAAAGTTGTAGCAGATGCATTTGATGCCTTCCTCGCCCAGGTTGCGGAGACTTTCCTTGTAAACCTCAATCTGATGATCACGGTCAGGACCTCCATATTTCAGGGTTTCAACCACAGGCAAAGACTCTACCACGCTCCATTTCATACCATAAGACTCGATGTACTCCTTGAGTTCATGAATCTTCTCGCGTGTCCAAACCTCGCCCAGAGGAACATCGTGCAATGCGGTAACAATACCCTCAACACCAATCTGCTTCAACTGTGCAAGCGTAATCTTATCTTTCTTGCCAAACCAGCGCCATGTTCTTTCCATATATATATTATAATGTATAAGTTTAAAAATGAATTATCTTGCAGAAACATATTTATGCAATGTCTGTCTTACAGCACCCTTGCCGGCAAAGAGTTCCTTCACCATGCCCTCAATCTGCTCACCGAAGCCAGCCTCATAGAGATCGAGACCGAACACATCCTTGCGGGAATAGAGATTCTTCAGGCAAGAGTAGTCCTGATCTGCCTTGCCTACCTCCAGAGGAGCTACGATGGCCTGCAGTTCTGCCAACAATGGGTCGGAAGATGGCTCGAATGGCTTCAGGTTATCATCCAATGCCTTGAGATAACGGGCATAACCTGCTAATACCAAAGGAATCAACACGAGATTGCTCTTGTCGAGACCACGGTCGATATACTTCTTGATAGTCTCACCGAAACGGATAGAGAGCTTCTGACTGGTATCAGTAGCGATACGCTGAGGAGCATCCGGCATGAAAGGATTAGGCAGACGCTTGTTGATTACGGTGCCGATAAACTCGTATGGATTCAATACGCCTGGGTCGGTAACCACCGGCATCGCCTCGATATAACCAATCTTCTGGATAAAGGCACGCAGGTCCTCATCCGCCATCTCGGCAGAAATCAAGGTATAGTCGAGCAGGCAGCCATAGATAGACATCGCTGTATGGAGAGGGTTCAGACAGGTGGTTACCTTCATGGTCTCAACCTCATCTACAGTCTTGCGGGATGTATAGAGCGCACCGCCCAACTCCAATGGCGGACGACCGTTGGTATAAGTATCCTCGCAAACGAGATACTGCACTTCCTCGGCATTTACGAAAGGAGCGGTGAAAGTATGCTTCTCGGTGATAATCGTATTGTTATCCTCGAAACCATCCTCAGCGAGCATCGCCTGTACCTTCTCGTGTGGACGAGGAGTAATCTTATCAATCATAGACCAAGGATAGGTAATCTTGCTGCTGTCATTGATATAATCTACGAAACCAGCCTCTACGATACCATCCTGTGCCCAACGCTCAGCATAAGCCTTTACGCCAGCCTTAACATGGTCGCCGTTGTGAGAACAGTTGTCGGTAGACTGAAGAGTAAGTGGCAACTTGCCTGCCTTATAACGCTCATAGAGAAGAGCGGTAAGCTTACCCATAGCAAATACTGCATCGAGACCACGTGCCAGATCGGCATCATTGAAAGAATATCCCTTCTCGGTGATGGTGAAAGTTACCATCTGCAGACTTGGTGCCTGGAAAATCTGGACCAATCGTGCCCAGTCCTCACCAAACTGCTTATCCGCCTTGAGGCTTTCTGTGATAGAAGCGATGACCTTCTTCTCGATGGTGCCGTTGCTCTGGAGGCTGACGAGAAGAGAGAGATTATTGTAAGGGCGATAAGCCTTGTCGATAATTTCGTAGTCGAAGCTTTCTGCTACGATGACACCACGGTCGTACTTACCGGTGTTGAGCGCATCGTTGAGGATAGCGGCAGGGAACGCACGGAAGATGTTACCTGCACCAAAGTGAACCCAAGTAGGCTCGTCGTGAGTCTTCTTAGCTACGGCTGCGATGTCATACTTAGGAAGCTCATAACCCTTAGCTTCCCATTCTGCAGCATTAAAGCTGTCTGAAAGAATTTCGTTCAGTTTCATGATTAATAATTATTGATGTTGTTTTATGTAAATTTTAACCTTTTTATAAGCAATACAATGATTCCTTTTCTGTTGGGTCAGGGCAAAATTACGAATTTAATCTGAAATACCGCTCCTTTTTAGAGATTATTTTAAAATATTGAACAATTAGAAATGTTTCGGTAACAAAAAATACTTTTCGCCCTGTTTCCCTTTTTACCGGTAGTAGACTATTTATATACACTTTACAGATTATCCAGTTCCTTGATCTGCTTTTTCGGTGTCACTCCAAGTCCCTTCAGGCTCTCTACCCTTCTCATCACATTGCCGGTGCCGTCATAGAGTTGCTTCTTTGCCTTATCAAAAGTACCCGAAAGACGGGTTATCAGATCACCCACACTCATAAAGGTATCTTCGAAGCCAGCCACCTTATCATACAGGTCAGCAGCCGTCTTCACGATTTTCTCCACATTCTTGTTCTGCCGGTCATACTGCCAGAGATTATAGGCAAGCTGGAGTGCCATGAGCAGATTGCTTGGTGAGATGATAATAATCTTCTTCTGATAAGCATAACGGCTGAGATCCGGCTGCTGCTTCATCGCTGCGATATAGCTGGTCTCGTTAGGGATGAACATCAGTACGAAGCCGATGGCATCATCCACCAGTTTGGAATAGTCTTTGGCTGCCAGTTCATCGATGTGCTTTCGTACGCTCAGCGCATGTGCCTTCATCAGGCGTTCCTGTTCAGCCTCATCTTCAGCTGCCAGAGCATCGGAATAGGCGGTAAGCGAAACCTTGGAATCGATGACCACACTTCTGCCTTCCGGGAATCGGACGATGACATCCGGACGATAGTTCTTTCCCTCTTCATCTTTCGTATTCTCCTGAATGAAGAATTCCTCATCTTTACGAAGTCCGCTGTTCTCCAGGATGGTTTCCAGCACCATCTCGCCCCAGTCGCCCTGCATCTTGCTGTCGCCCTTCAATGCCTTGGTCAGGTTGGCAGCATCGGAGCCAATCTTCTCGGTCTGCTCCTTCAGGTTCAGTACAGCCTGCTGCTGTTCCTGCTGGAAGAGTTTCATCGTTGCCTCGAAGGTGTTCTGCAGTTCCTTCTTGTTCACCTCGTTCTGGGTTTTGCTCTCCTCTACCGATTTCTTGAAATCAGCAAACTGTTCCTTGATAGGTTTCAGGAGTTCATCCATCTGCAGACGGTTGGTTTCCTGCAGAGCCGACTGCTTGGCAGCCAGCTGCTCAGCCGCCACCTTCTGCTGTTCTATCGTCATTCGCTGCATTTCCTGCTTCAGGCTCTCGAGTTTCTGTGCCCACTGCTGGTCGCTTTCCGCTCTGAGTTTCGCCGCATACAGCCGCTCGTTCTCCATTTGAGATTTCATTGATTGAACCTCAGAAGCATGATGCTGTTTTATCTGTTCGATGTTAGCCGCCAGCACCTGAGCCTTCGCTACGAGCTGTGTTTTCTCCTCTCCCGCACATTTTGCTTCCATCAGTTTCCCCACGAAGAATCCGATGGCAAGCCCTATGATGATTCCAATTACTATTTCCATTTATCCTAGTTTTGAATGATTCTGTAAATCTGCAAAAATTATGATTTGCAAAAGTAATCATTTCAAGACATAACACCAAACATCATGGGGGATTCTTGTAGATATTTAACTCTTCTGCATTTTACTATGCAAACAAAAAGAGCGCACCGCTATTGGCACGCTCTTTTCTTTAAATCATCTTTTAAATATACATTATCGGTTGGCAGTAGGCCACTGATAAGTATCAGTGCAATGGATATCAGCACTCTGGTCGGCAATCATCAACTTGAAATCGCCTTCCTCCAATCTCCATTTGCCATTCCAACCTACGAAGGCCAAATCGTCTGCCTTTAATTCAAATGTCATGGTCTTGGTCTCACCAGGCTGAAGTTCCACCTTGTCGAAGGCACGGAGACGACGGCCATCAGGCACAATACTAGCGATGAGATCGCTACTGAACAGGAGGACACTCTCCTTGCCTGCCACCTTTCCCGTATTCTTCACATCCACGCTCACCTTGATGATGTCGCCGTGGCGGAAATCAGACTGAGAAACCTTCAGGTTGCTATATTTGTAAGAGGTATAACTCAAACCATATCCGAAGCCCCACTGCTGGGTAATCTTCGCATTGTAGTCGTAAGCACCTTCCATCGTACCCACCTCCTCACTCTTCTTGAAGTCATAGTTGGTGAGCGAATTGATTTCCTTAGGATAGGTGTAAGGCATCTTGCCACTGAAGTTTGACTTGCCCGATACCAGGTTTGCCAAAGCATCGCCGCCCATGTTGCCAGGGATAAGGATGTTGATGATGCCCTGTGCCAATGGTTCGATGTCAGCGATGAGACGAGGACGACCTTCATTCAGCACCAAGATGACAGGCTTGCCTGTCTGAGCCAAAGCCTTGACCAGATTACGCTGGTTCTCTGAGAGCCAAAGGTCGGTCAGGTTGCCCGGAGTCTCTGTATAGGAATTCTCGCCAATGCAAGCCACGATGACGTCAGCATCCTTCGCTGCAGCCACTGCCTCCTGAATCTGAGGTTCGTTCTCCTCCCAGTATTTTCCCTTCTCATTATAGGTAACACCCTGGTTCAAGATAACATTCTCCTTGCCATACTCATTACAGAATGCCTCATAGATGGTATTGTACTTGCCGGCAAACTCATCAGCACGATGACCCTGCCAGGTATAGCTCCATCCACCGTCCAGACAACGCATCTGATTGGCATTAGGACCTGTAAGGAGAATCTTCTTGCCATGCTGCAAAGGAAGGATATTACCCTCGTTCTTCAGGAGCACCATACTTTCGGTAGCTCCCTCCAAGGCGAGCTTGGCAAACTCCTCACCACCAAACTTAGGATAATTCTTCAGTTTCTGGGTTGGGTTCTTGAAGAGGTCGAGACGGTACTTCATGCGAAGCACACGGCGACAGGCATCGTCGATGCGACTCATAGGAATCTTACCTTCCTTCACCAGTTCTACAAGATAGCCACATGCATCGCAAGAATAAGGTTCCATAATCATGTCGATACCGGCATTGATGGCGATGCGGAGCGCATCCTTCTTGTCCTTTGCCACCATCTCACGAGTATAGAGATTGTTGATGTCTGCCCAGTCGGTGATGAGCACACCATCCCATCCAGTCTCTTCCTTCAGCCATCCTGTCAGGAATTCCTTGTTGGCATGCATCGGCACACCATTGACGGAAGCGGAATTCACCATCACGGTTAAGGCTCCAGCCTGCAGACCCGCCAGGAAAGGAGCAAAGTGCTTCTCTCGCAAGTCGGCAGGAGAGATATAGGCTGGCGTACGGTCTTTACCGGTCCAAGGCACACCATAGCCCATGAAGTGCTTCATTGAAGTAGCAATGTGATACTGGTCGATGTTGTTTGGGTCCTCGCCCTGGAAACCATAGACCATCGCCTTGCCCATCTCAGAACTGAGGTAGCAATCCTCGCCAAAGTTCTCCCAGATGCGAGGCCAACGGGCATCACGACCGAGATCAACGGTAGGACTGTAAGTCCAAGGCACGCTCACCGCACGAGTCTCATAAGCGGTAGCCTCAGCCGAACGGCGAGCTATCTCACGATTAAAGGTGGCAGCCACATTGATGTTCTGAGGGAAGAGGGTTCCGCCCTGTGTATAAGTAGAACCGTGGTTCTGGTCGAGACCGAAGACACAAGGGATGCCGATGCGCTTCATCGAGATCTTCTGGATTTGTGCGATATACTTCTCCCACTGCTTAGCGGTTGGTGCGCAGGTATTTGGAGCGTTGAGGATAGAGCCAATCTTATAGCGGGAAAGGATAGAATCGGTCTTGTGCTCGTCGATATAGAACACACCATTCTTGTCGTTGGCACCAAAGAGGTCGGTCACCAATTCCATCATCTGACCTATCTTTTCCTCCAAGGTGAGTTTCTTCAGAGTTTGTTCTACCTGAGCCTCAATCTTAGGGTCGCTCTTGATAACCGGAACATTGGCACTGGCTGTATAAGCCAATGCCAACAATGAAATAGATAATAAAATTTTCTTCATAAACAGTAAAGGTTTGACACTTTATGATAAAAGCGGAAATCTTTCTAATATATTATTCAATAGTTACTTTATCTACATAATAGCCATGTCCCACACAGATGAACCCATCCTCGGCAGCCATCTTGTCGAGTGCATCCTGGGTCAACTCAAACTTCATGACATTGCCCTCACCAAACTCGTATGGAGAAGTCAAGTCGGTCCACCAGTCGGTGGCAAGCTTGATCTGATGGTAAGCATCGTCATCCTTCATCGAGCAGTAAACTCGGAGGATCTGCCCCTCCTTCCACTTAGCTACCTGGTCCTTGGTGATGAGGTTGAATTTCTTGTTAGGGTCATCATCTCCCAAGTCCCAAGATACATAGTGATGACCTTCCCAGAGGGTATTCTCCATAGATGGACGTGGCTCGGTGGTTACCTTGATGGTACCGCAAGGGAACTGTACACCACTGCCATCTACCAAAGTGATATCATAGTCACCATTCTCCAAACCTGTAGGAGTTGTGAGCTTCAAGGCTGTGCCCTCTTCGAGAACCTCGAAGGCTACTACTTCCTTGCCACCTACCATTACTTTAGTAACTGTACCGAGATTCTTGCAATTATGGATAGTGGTCTCAGCACCCGGAGCTACCCAAAGCTCGCTGGCATTGGTACCCAAGGCTGGATCATCAGCAGCAGGAATCACGGTAACTTTCAAGGTGCGGGATGTGGTCTTATTCTTGGTGGTGGTTGCCACAATCTTCAGTTCATGATCACCTAAAGGCAAAGGTTGGTCGATAGTAGTACCTTCATAAATCTGCGTGCCGTCGAGCAACCATGTCACAGTGGTGTAGTGAACAGGAGTCACCTTGATTTCCAACTTATAATTAGTCTTGCGGTCTATCTTGGAATCAGCCAAGTCGGTGTTCAAGATACGTGGATTGTCATCTTCGCTGACAGTGAAGTATGGTTCATCGTCAGAAGAGCAAGAAGACAAGGTAGATGTACCAGCCAGTGCGAAACCCACGGCTAAGAGCATCATCATAGCCTTCAAGACTTTTCCCTTATATTGTTTCATTGTCTTATTCATAATTAATTATTCTATTCTATTGTCCTATAAGACTTAACATTTAACACTTAACATTAAACACTACTTGCTATATCCCTTTCCGAATGGAGGATTGAAGTCTGGCTGAAGGTTTACATCAGCCTTGTCCCACCAGAGGCGCTTGTGCCAATCGTCTGTACCACCCATGCGGTCGATGGCAGCCTTGTAGTTGGCATTGTTGTACTGAGCTTCCAATACAGGATACTGCAAGCGGACAGGCATTGACCAATCGGGATCCGTATAAGTGAAACCATTCTTGGTCAAGAGATCACGATTCAAGATGGCAGGATAGTCAGAGCGGCGCAAGTTAGCCCAACCCTCAGAAGGGTTCATCATGTGGAGAATCCAAGCCTGGGTGTTGATGGTCTCCTTAGGATTGTCACCCAACGGATTGCTGGCAATGAACGCATCAATCTCTTCCTTGGAAATCTTGTTGGATGTAAGATAGTAGTTGTTGAGCAACTCCATGCTGGCACGAACACCAGCCTCGTAGTGACTCTCAGCATCACCACCACCAACATTCCAATCCTTGGTTGCAGCCTCAGCCTTGAGGAACTCCACCTCAGCATAGCTCATCAAGTCGCCAGGACAAGAAGGCATCTCGAAGTCGATGTTCAGGCAAGGACGACTAGCTCGGGCTATATAATCAGAGTTGGCATAAGTGTTCTCGTCTATCTCTGCATACTTCTTCAAAGTAGGAAGGTCATCCAACGTAGCTGGATTCATCCAGTCTGTGTACCAGGCAGCACCAGGGTTGCAAGGCTCCTCACCGAGGTTCTTGCTCTTGAAGTAAGCCAGGAAATCATCGGTCAAGTCGATGTTCTGCTCCTTATCTGGCTTCACCTGACTACGCTTGATATTGTAGTAGTGACGGCAGATGCGATAGAGACGAGGGTCGTTGGTATTCTGCAACTGATAGAACAAGGTAGAGCATACCATGGTAGGCGATGTGGCATCCTGACCATAGAGAATCTCTCCCAAGGCATTGGTACGGAAATCATAATCATTAGCACCATCATAATATGTATAAGGTGCATCAGCATACTTGATATAAGCATCATCTGCAGCACTGGCGATAGCACCGGCAGCCACAGCCTTCTCAAACTCCTCCTTTGCCTTCTGTGGATTAACATCGGAAATGCGCATGGCATAGCGCATACGGAGTGCATTGGCATACTTCTTCCACTTAGCTACATCACCACCCATGCTGGTGACATCACCAGAAATGCGGTCGGTACCTGTGCCAAGCTGCTTCTCGCAAGCGTCAAGTTCCTCGAAGAACCAGCTGTAGAGTTCCTCTACGGTATCATACTTAGGGTTGGAGATACCTGAGATATAACCCAGACCTGCCTCCGAACAAGGCACGTCACCGTAGGTATCTGCCAAAACTGCCGTGAGATAGACACGATGGATACGAAGTACCGCATTCAAGTTTGCCTTGTCAGTAGATTTGTGGATGGCATCCACAAGGTTCTTGATACTGATTTCATAATAGCGGTCCCAGACACGACGGGTCATATCATCTTCTCTGAAATTAGAACCAGCGTAATTGGATACATTATAACCACCAGCGAAATACTGTGGAAAACCCGTTATATAGTTACGGTAGGTATCCATCAGACTGAAGTCACCGTAAGTCTGCAACAAAGCTGTTGTCAACTGTGCGTTAGGGTCGAGCTCGTTCACCTTGGTCTTGTCAGTATTGATGTTACTCAAGGTATCATCAGAGCAAGAAGTCATCGCAGTGCCGGTTGCCATCAGGGCGAAAGCCATCATCAGGCTGCTCTTACCTATATATTTCTTGATTATATTGTTCATTTTCTTACCTTATTATATATTAGAACTCTTCTAAAGAAATTGATTCATTTTTTTCGGGACTAGAACTTCACGTTCACGTTCAAACCATAACTCTTGCGAGATGGCAGGGAACCATATTCCAGACCGAGACCTGAGGTGTTGTAGCTGGAGTCTGGGTCGATGTTAGGAATGTTCTTCCAAACAATGAATGGGTTACGAGCCACGAAGGATACGGTCAAGCCCTTGACATACTTGCCCAGGATGCTCTCTGGGAAGGTATAGCCGAAAGTAATCTCACGACACTTCACGTAAGAGTTGTCGTAAACGAAGGCACTCTGCACGCCTTTTGCCACATGCTTCCAGTAATCTTCAGGGTTCACGGCGATGTCGTTCTTGCGATAAGTACCGTCGCCATTGTCGATGACACCATCTACGACAAATCCCTTGCAGTTACCTGCTGCACGCCATTCGGCAAGTTCCATACCCGAAGCCTTGCGAGCCTCCTCAGAAGAGTACCACTCCTCACGGCCTGCCAATGTTCCCTTTGCCTTACCTGTCTCGTATGCAGAACGCATGGACATAGAGTAGATGTCGGCACCTACCTTCACATCGAAGGATGCAGAGAGGCGGAAGTTCTTGTAGCTGAAGGTTGAGTAGAAACCACCTGTCCAGTCCCAAGTAGAGTTGCCGATGGTCTTGATTTCCTGGTCAACCTTTGGAAGACCAGTAGCTGCATCGACAACCACCTGACCCTTGTCGTTGTAGAGGAAGTCGTGTCCACGGATAGCTCCATAGTTCTCACCTACCTTGGCACCTACAGAAACACCGCACCAGGTTGCCTTCGCCAACTCGAAGTAGTCCATGCCATCGATGAGCGACTTCACCTTGTTGGTATTCTTCGAGAAGTTGACACCCAAGTCCCAAGCGAAGTCCTTGATTTGCAAGGCACGGGCATTGAGGGCAATCTCGACACCCTGGTTCTGAATCTCACCGGCATTGATGAGGCGGTAAGCATAGCCAGAGGTGGTGGTTGAAGCCAAACTCAAAATCTGGTTCTTGGAGTTCTGGTTGTAATAGGTGGCATCCAAGCCCAAGCGTCCGTTAAGGAACTTCATCTCCAAACCTACCTCGTAAGAACCTGTCATAGTAGGCTTCAAATCCTTGTTCGGCTGTGTTGAGTTGGCTATCATACCGATAGTATAACCCGAGTAGCTGTACTTGCCCGTGGTATAGTTGAGTGCCAACAGGTATGGATCGGTATCGCTACCTACCTTTGCCCAAGATGCGCGAATCTTACCATAATTGATGAACTTCTTGTTCTTGATAAACTCAGAGAAAACCAAACTACCCGATACAGATGGATATACGTATGTATTGTTATTTGTAGGGAGCGTAGACGACTTATCGCCACGGATGGTTCCCTCCAAATAGTAAGTATGCTTGTAGCCGAGGCTCGCGCTGGCATAGAGAGAGCTGATCTGCTTCTTGTACATACTCTCACGAGTGTTCTGTTCCTGATAGTTCATGATGTTCTGGATGCCATTCATCTGCTGGTTGAGACCGACGTTGGTAGTGGTCTTGTTGTTCACCTTGAAGATGTTACCACCAGCGGTAGCGTTGACATCGAAGTCGCCCCATGAGTTGTTGTAGAGGGCAAGTATCTCGGCGTTGAGTGTGCGGTTGTTGAAGATTTGGTCGGTAAGCTTTCCGGCAGGAGTTCCTGGAGTTGTCTTGGCGATGAATTCCTGGAAGTTCATGCTGTTGATGTCGGTACCGATAGTACCCTGCAACTTGAGGTGCTTGTTGATGTTCCAGATTGCCTTACCCGTAAAACGGAACACGTCCTTGTCGGATGTATTGCTGTTCTTATAGAGATCCCAGTATGGGTTCTTGTTATACTGATCGTTACCATTCCAGTTGGAGTAGTTGCCATCGGCATCCTCATAATGCTTCAACCAAGCCTGGTCGTAGGTACCCGCCAGGGTCATGAGGTTCTTACCCACGTTGCTCTGGGAGTCACCAAGGGCAGGACGGTTCTTTACCTTCTCACGAGTATAGTTGGCGGTGAAGTCGAAGTCAACAGGACCTGCAGAGGTATTCACTCGGAGGTTGAAGTTGTCACGACTCATATGGGTATTTGGCAAGATATCCTTATTGCGCATATCGGTAACAGAGAAACGCATACCCGTCTTACCGGAATTAACTGAGAGGATGGCAGAGTTCTGGGTGGTGAAACCTGTGCGGAAGAAATCAGAAGCATTGTTAGGATGCATCATGAATGGACGTTCTTCGCCATCGAAATATTTGAACATGAAGTCATCGGCCTTAGGTCCCCAACTTGAGTTCGTACCAGAAGTGCTGGATGTAGGAAGCTCGCCATTGTAGCCAGCACCATATATCTCCTGGATGTCGTCCCATTTAGCCAACTGGGTATCGATAGTATAAGAACCATTGTACTCCACGGAAATTCTATCCTTCTCCGCCTTCTTGGTCGTAATCAAGATAACACCATGAGAAGCACGGCTACCATAGAGGGCAGAGGCAGCAGGACCTTTCAATACGGTCATCGTCTCGATGTCATCAGGATTGATGGCAGAGATACCATCACCGAGGTCATAACCACCACTTTCACCAGCACTGCCAAAGTTGGTATTATCCAAAGGCACACCATCCACCACGTAAAGAGGCTGGTTATTGCCTGCCATTTCTGTATTACCACGAAGAAGCACGCGGGTAGAACCTGAAGCACCGCCAGCGGTGTTCTGCACAACGAGACCAGCCACCTTACCAGAAAGAGAGTTGATGACGTTGGTTTCCTTCGCCTTGGTAAGTTCCTCACCTTTCACTTCCTCCAAGCCATAGCCCAAAGCCTTGCGGTCGCGCTTGATACCAAGGGCGGTAACAACGACCTCATTCAAGGCCTTACCATCCTCTTGCATCGTGATTTTCATGCCATTAGCAGCTTTCACGGTCATTGTCTTGTAACCGATGTAGCTCACTTCGAGCGTTGCTCCAGGCTTGCAGTTCAACGTAAAGTTACCATCTATATCGGTAACGGCACCGTTGGTTGTACCAGCCACCTTCACGCTAGCGCCAATCAAGGTTTCGCCAGTGGCATCCACCACTGTACCCTTGATGCCTTGGTTCTGCTGAACGCTCATCGCTGCATTGTTCATCTGGGCAGCGAGAATGGCAGAAGCAGGCATCCACATCAAACCTGCACCGAGCAGGCCGAGAAACATAGTTTTCTTTCTCATAATTGATATTTTTGTTTTTAGTTTAACATTATTCTTTCCCAAAGATTCCTTCGAGAATCCAAGGAGCATTCACCTTCATACTCTTGAAACGGTCGAAGATGCCATACTTCTCAGAGCCGTTGCCGAAGTGGTTGTTGTCCCAAACGAAAGTAGAGAAGCCTCGTTTGCGAGCCTCCGTAGTCAAGAACTTACAGTAGTAGGTCATGTTTTCATGCACTTTCTCTGAGTTAGACTTATAGTGATCGGTTACTCCCCACTCTCCTATTACGATACCCAGTCCTTTGTTGCTCCAGGTATTCACCGCCTTGTCGAAGAAATCCGTCATCGTCTTCTCGTTTTCTGCAGGTATCTTGCCAGCATCCTTGTAGGCATCACCCCAGTAATCGTAGGTGCAATCGCCAGCGTAGCTCCATGGCTGATAGTAGTGAAATTCCACACTCATATAGTTGTTGCCATTGCCTTCGGCATCCTTCGGAATGATGAAATCTCCATTCTCTATGCCAAACCATGGGTTACAAACGTAAGTCTGTAAGATGAGGTGGCGCTTGGCATTGTTGCCGCCTGTGGCACGAACCATATCCACGAATATCTGATTGTAAGCATTCTGCACTTCGAGGTTCTCGGCAGTAGGTTTGCCCCAGTTGTCCCTGATGTGAACCTCATTGGTACCGGCGAAAGCCAAGCGACTGTCATAATTGGCAAACTCAGAGGCGATATTCATCCAGAGAAGCGCAAGCTTCTGGCAGTTTTCTTCCTTATATTGATAGGTAGGACGACCTTCGAGCCATTTTTCATGATGCACATTGATGATAACCTTCAAACCATTGTCAAGGCACCAGCCCACCACCTCCTTGATGCGAGCAATCCAAGCCTTGTCGATGCTCATCGCCTGAGCGTTGGTAATGTGGCACTGCCAACGGATTGGAATACGGATGGCATTGAAACCTGCCTTCTTCACAGCTTGTATCATCTTCTTGGTAACAACGGGACTGCCCCAGGCTGTCTCTGCATGGATAGAACCATCAGGGTTGCCAATCTGCATCGACTCACCATCCTGTCCAGGAGCTGAGCACTCGAATGCGTTGCCAAGATTCCACCCCACAACATCTTTATTCCATTGCTGGGCAGTAGGTATGGATTCGCCTACACCTTCAGAACTGCTGGATGAGTGCAACGTACTTGCTTCGCATGAGAGACATGTGAAGACGCCTATTAAAAAGAGGCTAATTTTCAAAAAGTTCCTTTTCATTTTTATGTTTATATTGTTATTGTTTCGTTTTTTAAATAACTGTTTGACTTACTTAACAGAATTTGGTTGCAAAGATAAAGAAAAGGAACTTCCAGAGGGTTAGATAACAAACAAAAAAAGGTTTCAATTCAGACATATCGTCTAAACAGAAACCTTTTCTTTGAATTTAAAACTCTAATTTACAGATACTTACTTGGAGAAACCCCAAAGTATTTTTTAAATACAGTACTAAAGTACTTCACATTTACAAAACCGGCTTTCACAGATACATCCAGCACACTATCCCCCTGTTTCAGGAAGATTGCAGCCTGCTCCAGACGTATCAAACGCATAAAATCCTGCGGACTTTGGCCCGTAAGAGTCTTCAGCCTACCATAGAAAAGCGTTCTGCTCATCGCCATCTCTCTACAGAGTCGGTCGATATTAAAGTCTGTGTCGCTCAGATGAGCCAACACCAAACGGGTAGCTTTATCTACAAAAGCCTGGTCTTGCGGATTCAGAACAGCTTCTGCCACATTTTCGAATGTCTGGCCTTGCTTATTCAAGACAGTATCATCCTTTTTCTCTTCAGAAGTTCCAGTAGGTTCCAAGTGTTCATAGGATGAATCAGAACCCACAATCTGCTCGGAAGAAGCAGACTCAGAAGCAACCTCTCCTCTAACAAGAGCAAGGCTTCTGTCCATATAATACTGATTCAACCGGCGACGATTCTTCAAAATACTGGCAACCTTACTCGCAAGAATAGCAGTATCGAATGGCTTGGCTATATAGTCATCAGCACCAAGTCCGAGTCCCTCTATCATAAAGTCACGACCAGCCTTAGCAGTCAGCAGGATAACAGGCAGCCATGATGTTTCCTTATTTTCCTTGATGCTGCGACAGAACTCATCTCCGTGCATTCCCGGCATCATGACATCTGAAACAACGATATCACATATCCCGCCCTCTTTCAAATATTTCAGGGCAGCCTCTGCACTCTCCACATCAACTACTTGATAAGAATCACCAAAAGTCATTCTGATATATTTGCGAAGATCTTCATTGTCATCGACAAAAAGAAGTGTATCCGTTGAAACATCAGCATCCTGCAGAACCGCAGAAGACACAGTCTGGCAAGTTTCATCATGCTTATCTTCAGCTAAAGAAGATTCAGTTACAACATTTTTCTTTTCTCCAACAAGCCGGACAGAAGAATCTGTTACATGACCTAATGGCATCTTCACACAGAAAGTAGTACCCTTTCCTTCCTCACTTACGAAACTAAGCTTTCCTCCCAATTTCTCTACAAGTTTTCGTGTAAGCATCAGTCCTAATCCACTTCCCATTTCCTGAGAATTTATCGCATTAGAAGCCCTGAAGAAGGTCTTGAAGATACTCTTAATTTCGGCCTTTGGAATACCTATACCTGTATCACATACATGAATCACAGCCATCTTACCTTCAACAGAAGCCGACAACGTAACCTTTCCACCTTGAGGTGTATATTTGATAGCATTCGAGAGAAGATTTTCCAATATCAGATCCATCATTTTGACATCAGAATGAATCTGTTGCTGCGGACACGTTTCAATACACAGTTGAATATGCTTCTCCTGAGCTGCCAATACAAACTTTTCCAACTGCACACGTAAAAGCATCGGCAATTCTATATCTTGCAGGCGAACCTGTTCGGCAGACTGCTCTATCTTTTGGAAGTCAAGCAATTCTGTAACCATCTTCAATAGTTTGTTGCCGTTGCGATGCGCCATATCCAAGAATCCACGACTTTTCTCACTCAAGTTGGAATCATTAGCCAGATTATCAAGAGGAGCCAACACGAGACTCAAAGGAGTACGTATGTTATGGGCAGTATTAACGAAGAAATTGATTTTCTCATCATAATACTTTCGCTGTAAGCGCTCTTTGTAATACTGCCAGACAAAATATAAGATGGCAGCAAAAATACAGAGATAGATAATCCATGCCCACCAGGTATTCCACCAAGGCTGGGCTATATGAATCTCCAAAGTTGTTTCTCCCAATTCTCTACCATTACTTCTGCAGATAGCCTTTACATGAAGCAGATAGCTGCCCGAAGGCAAATTTACAAATCGTACCAACTGATTAGAAGATGGTTTACTCCAATTACGGTCGTATTCTTCCAAATAATATTGATATTGAATATCATACTGGTATTGATAATTGATACTCTCGAAAGAAACAACCAGCGTATTCTCATTATGGCTAAGACTCAATTTGCCTTCCTTCAACATTTCAAAGAGACATTCATTCCAGTAATCGGAACGTTCGACACCTTCAACCTCAACACTATGAATACGAAGTGGAGCGGCATAATTCAAACCTTTGGCAAACATAGGAGTCAAAGCGACAACTCCATCGTTGCTGCCAAAAAGCACCCTGCCATCTGAAGTACACGCAACAGACATTCGGTTATACTCACGTTCCATTCCCTTAAAGATGTTGAGGTTTACTATCTTCCCCTGTTTCATGAACGCCAAACCTTTATCCGTACTGATCCACAAATTGCCATTAATACCTTTTATAAGTCCATAAACAGTATTAGAAGGCAAAGCGTCCTGATTAGTATAACGCTTAAACTTCTTTGTCAGTAAATCATAATCATAGAGTCCTCCTCCATCCGTTCCAATCCAGATATGACGGGAATCCTGAAAAGCCATACTGTTGACAAACAAATTAATGTCTTTTTCGGGATACTGTTCAGGAGAAAAGAAACGACGAGGATGCAAAGGTTCGCGCTTATCAATCAAATAGCCTCCATGCGAAGTTCCTACAGCAATAAAACGCTTATCCAGTGATTCCGTGATGCATTGCACTTCGTTGACAGGCAGATAGAATACCGACTTTCCCGTTCCATTCAAATTATATTTATCTGAAGGGAAACAAGCCATATCTCCATCCAAACATCCCACCCAAATATTACCATCGCTATCAGTAAAAAGACTGAATACGTAATCACTCTTCAACATTCCTGTTTCCACAGAATAAGCAAGCATACTAGTGCCATCAGCATGAACCTGATATACGCCATTACCATAGGTACCAACCAGAATTCTGCCGTCTACAGTCTGACAAATCGTAAGCGCCACCTTATTATATAATCCATGATGCCAAAGACGAGTCTGCGCATCATAAACACTTACTCCTTTATCTGTGGCATACCATATTTTCCCATCACGGCTTTGGAAAACATCGTTCACACAATTATCTATCAGTGATTGATTGTTGAGATATTCATGTGTGATATATTCCAATGTATGTTTCATTGGTATCGCCAAATCTACTCCTCCCGAGTAAGAGCCTGTCCATAAATCGCCAAAACGATCGCAGCACAAGGTATATAATCCATTACCATTCAGTACGTTACCAGGACGTCCATCTGTATCAAGCAAGAGCTTGGTTTGTTTATTCGAACTGTCATAAGCATATATTCCTGCTCCATCTACAGCCATCAGAAGAGTCTGCTTATCATATAAAATGATTGAACGTACGGGAATTTTAGGAATGTTTTGCAAAGATTGGAAATCAGCAGATTTTATCAGCTTCCAAGTACGATCATCCATCACTTTAACTCCTTCGTGAAAAGTACCCAGCCAGATACGATGTCCCACAATATCATGATAAGAGGATACTACGGAACTGCCACTAATCTTCTTTTCTAACTTCCGGGCAGACATCGAATAGCAATAAACATCTTTAAAAGTTCCTATCAAGAGTTTCTGACCTATAAATTGGATATGATTAATATAAGTATTTTTCAATACAAACCTACCCTTAGCTGTCTCCCGAACTATCTCCTTTCCATCAGTAGCTGCTGATAAGCAATAAATGCCTCTATCCATAGCTAACCAGAAATTACCCTTTTCGTCTACCAACAGTTCGTTCAACACGATACTTCCACCTAAAATTTTCTGAAGATTACATTTCAAAACAAATGTATCTTTCCTCTTATCATATATATACACCTTTCCCTTGTTGTCGTAGGCGTAAATCAGATGTTGCGCATCCTTAGTCAGTTTAATACTTCTACCACAAGCATCACTATACGGCATCTCTGTGTATAAAGTATAATTGGTAACTTGTTGCCCATTATATCGGTCAACGCCACGCTTAGTACTTATCCACATGGCACCATCCTCTGCCTCGACAATAGAATAAACTCGAGGGCTGGAAAGACCATTGTCTGTATTGAGATTGGAAAGCATGAACATATTTCTGGAAATATGCGCATATGCCTGAAGAGCCGATGCCAACAGCAGCAATATAATTAGAGTACAGGATTTATATCGTTTCATAATTCTTTCATTGATCTTATTTGGGGACAAAGATAATACAAAAAAATGAAAAACAAATAGAATAATGAGATAAAATGAAAAAAATCTATTATCTTTGCAAGATATTAATATAAAGATATAGACTATGATCAAAAGATTATTATCCTTTCTAGACGCATCGCCAGTGAATTTCCTGGCAGTAAAGAATATCTCCGAGGAATTGGAGAAGAACGGGTTCCGCCGTATGAACCCACAGGAGCCTTTGGGCAAGATTGAAGCGGGTGAAAAGTTCTTCGTTACCAAGAACGACTCTTCCATCTACGCCTTCCAAATCGGAAAGAAACCTTTGGCAGATGCCGGTTTCCACATGATCTGCGCCCACTGCGATTCGCCTACCTTCCGCATCAAGCCAAATGCAGAGATGCTTTGCGAGGGCGGTATCGTAAAACTGAATACCGAGGTTTATGGTGGTCCAATCATGTCAACCTGGTTCGACCGTCCGCTCACCCTGGCAGGTAGAGTTATCGTGAAGGGCGAGAATGCGATGAATCCCCAGACGCTCCTTCTTCATGTGAAGCGCCCATTGCTGCAGATCAGCAATCTCGCTATCCACTTCAACCGTCAGGTGAATGATGGTGTGAAGTTGAGCAAGCAGAAGGATGTACTCCCTATCCTCGGCATCATCAATGATGAACTGGAGAAGGGTAACCTCCTGATGAATGTGATAACCGACGAACTGAATATCCTGAAAGAGGATGTTCTTGATTTCGATCTCTACCTGGCTGATGCCACTCCAGCCTGCACCTTCGGTGTACACGATGAGTTTATCTCTTCAGGCAGACTTGATGACCTGTCTATGTGCTGGGCTGGCATAGAGGCGATGATTGCATCTGATGCCAATGATACCACCCAGGTTCTCGCCATCTTCGATAATGAAGAGACGGGGTCTCAGACCAAACAGGGAGCCGGAAGTCCATTCCTTTCATATATGCTCCAGCGCATCGCTCTGGCACAGAGCCATACAGAAGAGGCTTATTATCAGGCAGTAGAGCGTGCGTTCATGATTTCGGCAGATAATGCACATGCCTGGCATCCTAACTATAGCGAGAAGTTCGACCCTACGAATCATCCTAAGTTGGGCGGTGGTCCGGTCATCAAGTTCAATGCAGCCCAGAAGTATGCGAGCGATGCTGTATCAGCAGCCATCTTCGCCAACATCTGCGATGCAGCCGGTGTACCATGCCAGCGTTTCGTAAACCACAGCGATGTAGCCGGTGGCAGCACCTTGGGCAACATCCTCGCCTCTTCCATCCCATTGAAGGGTGTGGATATGGGCAATGCCATCCTCGCTATGCACAGCTGCCGCGAAACCGGTAGTGTTATCGACCACGAATATTGCGTGAAGGCTTTCACCAAGTTCTATCAGTTGTAAGCAATCCCGATTTATCTCTTCACTCTTCACCTTCTCGCCCGTAACCCCTCTGTTTATCGGGATTTCGGGAGGTGAAGAGTTTTCTTTATCTCTTCACCCCTCTTCACCCATATAGAAATATACTATACGCAATATGGAAAGAAAAAAAGAGGAAAAAGCCCCCGAAGCGTAATAGCTCCGGGGCTTTTTATTTTGCCCCCAGACATCAAATGTGATGCCTGGGGGACGATAGAGTAACAGGGGATAGTCGGCCCATGGGGGTTCCATTTCCATGACGCTAACCACTGGTTTGATAAAATTTCACACCATGTTTTATTATTCAATAGTTCGTTAATAATTCAATAATGTGC
>ULLK01007788.1_pt1 | contig 33097 bp, 65 predicted proteins | sample 1951411 | NCBI WGS metagenome assembly ULLK01 (sample SAMEA4835526, study PRJEB28245) | human gut metagenome | biome: gut microbiome; material: fecal sample | place: Denmark | collected 2008 | reverse complement strand
CATTCCTTGTATATCACGGGAACGTATACGCCTTCATCCTCGATAATCATGATCGCACTGTACTTGGGTTTGTCCTCGTCAATGTGTCCAAAAGGCTTGAAATTCGAGAGGTCGGGGGACGGCTTGCTATCACTTGTAAATACGAATTTCTTCGTGCTTGAAGTGTCATCCACGGTTCTCTACCACCTTCCCGTACTGCTTATCCCACTTGTCCAATGCTTCTAAAATGTTCGGCAGTCCAAAATAGTCGTAGTATTGGCTGTAACGTTCGCCGCTTTTCGTCTCGAATGCGATGGTCAGCATTTCGGGGTCATCGCCACAGGTTTCGCAGACGCAGAATGGCGAATAATCGTAGCCGACTACTCGTACCGGCTGATCGTCGCTTCCGTCGAACAGTTCCGGTGATTCGACTTGCAACACGCGCATCAGCAGTTCGTTCGTTGATTTTTCAGTGGTGTTTTCCGTCATACTCCCCTACTTTCCGTTGACTTCGATTACCAGTTCCGTGTCACCATGAACGGTCGCCTTGATATCGTCGTTGACTTGGTTAGACAAGTGCAGAATGATGTGAACGTTTTTCCTGTACCTCAAAGGTTTGGGCATGTATTCTTCGCAGGGGCCGTAAGACACGAAATCGGGCATGATGGCGTAGTCGGCGCTGATTTTTTTCAGTTCGCCTGACATGACGGTGCCATACTTGCCGTTGATGGTGACTCGCTTGCCTAAGTGCGTGGCGTTCAGATGTTCCGCTGTGATGATTGTCTGCTTGCTCACCAGAGCCAACCTCCCCCGACGAACTGCCAACAGTCCGAGTCCGCTTCAATCTCGATGATTCGCAAGTCCGGGAATTTCTCGCGGGCAAGCTTGGTTACGCGTGTCTCCGCTTGTTCGCGTGTCGTGTAAACGCCCATGATGCTCACGAATCCCGCGGTGCATGACGTTTCGCCCATGTGCATTGGGGTGTCAGTGAACGAATCGGGATTATATGGTTGATCCCGGTACTCGATGTATTCGTTGTGATCTTGTGCGTTCGCAGTTACTAGGTAGATTCGCATGACGCGTTCACTTTCCACTGATTTTGATTGTCTCGCTCATTCCGCGTGGTCTCCTAGTTCTCGTTGGTAATTCTTTTGAAGGATGTTTCCGGGCGTGGGAATGTGCTGCCGTTGCTGTTCGTGATCCGTTCCAATTCCATGAACTCTTCGACCGACATGGTGACGCTTATATTAGTGCAATCATCCGTTATCCTGACGTATTTGCGCGGTGTTGTAATCAGTTCTTCGTTTGCGCCACGGCGTTCATCATACGTATCGATGATTTGCAGGGTCACGCCATTCATGACGTTCGCCCATGTGTTTATCAGTCGTGCGGTTTTTCGCAGACTATCTGGCTCCTTGTCGGTGCTTAGATAATGGAATCCGAGTTTTACCAGCTTGTCTACCAGTTTGCTTTTCTTCTTGGTGAAGTCGAGTACTTTCATTGTGCCTCCTTGGTGGTGTTGTCCTGTGTCGTGCCGTCGCCGCTCATTCCGCGTATCCCCCTATGTATTTCCAGCAGTTCGCGTCCACAGTGCATTCGATGATCGGGAAAACACCGAAGCCTTCACGGTCGAGTTCATCCCAACGATGTTCCGCCTGAGCGAGCGTGGAATAGACGCCCATGATGCTCACATGCTCGCCATACTTGTTTTCCGTATCCTCGCGAACGGTCAGCGGCCAGGAAAACTTTTCCGGTGGGCGGGTCGTGTAATCACTGTATTCGTCCCTGTCCTGCACGTCGGCGGCCACGATGTAGATTCTCATGATTGTTCCTATCTAGGGTTGTCGAGTATCTGTTTGGCGAGTGTTCTTGTTGTCGGATTATTTGCCGGTGCTGCCGAATCCTTTATCGCCACGTTCGGTAGAATCCAGTTCGTTGACTGGCTCGAATTGCATGTGCGCGTATGGTAGGAACACGATCTGCGCTATCCGGTCTCCCTCATGGATTTCAAACGCCTGTTCGCCCATGTTTCTGAGGATTACGCCGACTTCGCCACGATAATTGGCATCAATTACACCAGGCGCGTTCATCACGGTGATGTTGTGTTTCAACGCCAAGCCTGAGCGTGGGCAGATTAGGCCGACGTATCCAGCTGGAATAGCCATGTATACGCCTGTGTGTACGAGTGTTTGACTACCCGCGCAGATGATCGTGTCCTCGTTGGAACGTAGGTCTGCTCCACCATCGTTCGCGTGAGCGTAGCCAATATTGTTTGTCTTGCCGCTGATCTGCAATTAGTCTCCGAACTTTTCGAGAATGAGTACGCCTATGACGCCGATAATCCAAGCGATTATCAGGATGATTGTGATACCGGCCAGTGCGAGTAGTGGTATCCAAATGGGTGCGATCACCCATATCCATGAGTATGGGAATTGTCCCCCGATTTTCAGGAGTGCCAGCACGCCGGACAATAGTAGTAGGATTGGCGAGCATTTGAGGTTGACGTTCAATTCAATCCTCCGTGTAGAAGATGAGAACGTGTAGTTTCTTTCGGGCGTCCAATCGTTCTCCGAACATGCCGTACTGTTTGACTGGTTCGATTTGGTCTCGCATGTGATGCGCGTGGTAGGTGATGGTCTTGCCCTTGTCGGTGATGCTGATGATGCTCACTGCCGGTTGTCCTTTCCGACGAGTCCCCAAATATCGTCCACTGGAGTGGTTTGCTGCATCAGCATGTACACGTCCGCGATACGGTAGATGGGATGCCGCCCTTCCTTGCGTACCGGGGTGAGCTTGCCCCTGTGCGCCCATGATTTCAACGTGTTCGCGGATACGAGGTATCCAGCCTGTTGGAGTTTGCTTCTAATGTCCGAAGCAGTCCCCGTGTAAGTGCTGTGTTTGATCTTGTCTTGCATGAGTGTCCTCAAAAAGTTGATGTTCCAAACGTTCCTGCATCCACGGCATTTGACTTGTTTTGCCGTCTCGTCAGCCGATAGTGGCATGTTGCAGTCGGTGTTGGGGCAATTGCCCAAGCTGACAGTATGGCCTTGATTCAACAGGCGCTGGCACTTGTCGCGTGCGATGCGGATTTCAAGCGCGTACACGGGTGTTGCCGTTGAGCATAGGCACGCGGGTTCGCCTTGCTTGTTTTTCTTGACGGCTATCCGCTGCGCCAACACGTTCAACGGATCGTGATTCAGGTATTCGACGCCTAAGCATTTAGCGAACGCGGATAGTGTGCCCCACACGCTATCCATGTGTTCGTCACCCTCATACAACAGGTCGAACACTTGCTCTCGCAATGGCGGATTATCAGAGTATCCTCCCCCGCCACCGTTAGCGTCATGGTTCTTGTTGATGCGGTTCATCTTGTCGGTTTCCAAGTAGCCGATGTTCTTCGTGAACCATTCCAAGTCGGCTAGGAGCCGCTGTTCACATTCAGGGCAGAGTTGCCTGGTATCGTCTCGTTCACGCCCGCAACGCAACAGTTTGCAGTCAGCCAATCGCACGCCTTCCAAAATCATGGTATGTTGATTCCGCACCGGTGCCCGAAGGCGTGCGATTAATGCCGGAACATGTCTAGTATACCGGTTGCACCCAACCTTGCAACCGGTATTGGATTAACGTCTCAAACAGTCTCCCGCTTCCGTTTTCTCTTCTCGGGTTGAAGCAGGTAGTAGTTGCGTTCGTAGGCCGCCTGTTCCTCACGGCTGAAATGGTGGAATGTCGGACGATGCGCAAGCTTGTATCGGCGGTTGCATTCCAAGACTTGCTCACGGTGGGCCATCCGCCACTGTCGCGTGTGCTCACGTTTCCGTGCGAGCTGTTCCGCAGTAAGCTTGACCGGCTTTTTCGACGCTTTCGCCTTCTTCTTTCCGACTGGCGGCTTCTCAGACGGCTTGCGCCTACCACGACGAAGAACTGCTATGTCAACCGCGAACATTTTCATGATCTCGTCGGCGGTAGGCTCATTCATTCCGTTTGCTCCAATGATTTGCAGTAGTCCTCTCGATCACGTACAACACGACGGCCTCATTGTTGTCCAATGCCAGTGGGTTCGCTGCCGTGACGTTGATGATTTTCCACCCATCATCCAGATAGTCGATGAGTTTAGAATCATTCTGCACACGCACACCGTTACCGGTGAACTTCGTGTATACGGGGATTAGCTCATGTTCCATTATTTCGTTTCCCCGTCCTTGCCGCTAGCATTGTCCCAATCGCAGGAAAGACCGCCTCCCCCCTTGTAGACGTTGAACCTGATGCATGTCACGGCCCTACCGTCGTGCAACTCGATTCTGCACTCATCGACAGCGAAGTCGCCTCGCACATCAATGCAGTCACTACCGCCTTCAACATCGTCAACATCCGCTTCGTTCTCGCATCCGGCCAGCGGGAAAACCATCGCTACGGCCATAAGCACGGCCATTAGCCCTCGTTGAATATTCTTGTTTCCTATCATTTCGTCTCCTTGATTGTCTTATCCCGTCGATTTCGACGGGTTTGAATGTGGTCTAGAAGTGTTTTGCCATCCAGTCGGCGATGAACAACGCGACGATCGACGCAAACGACGCGAAAGAAAGCAAACCGAAGACAATGGTGAAAACAATCAAAACAGCCTTCATTCCGTCACCGCCTTACGTGCCACTTCGAGCACTTCTTTCGCCCGCGCGATGTAGTCTTCCTGATATCCGCAGATTTCACCGGCGTAATCCCATGCATCGTCTTCATCCTTCGCCACATAGTCGCTTTCGATGCCATCCCATTCGCAGCTGTTCCAGCAGAGCCGTTTCGCCACGGCCTCCACCTCGGCGTCGGTTGGTGGAGCGGAACGTCCGGCCATGTACGCTGTACCGGCAAGCTCACGAACCGTCTGAAAAGTCAAATCATCATCCATGCCACGCTCGTAAGCGTTGGCCTCGTCAAGCATGATGCTCAATTAGTCCTCTTTCCGTTAGCTTTGACCATGGCCCACAGGATTTCGCTTGCCGGACGCCTCCTGTATGACAGGTCGTTGTAGGACTGCACATAGTCGAGAATCAGTTTCGAGCCGGTCGAATCCGGTGTCAGAATCGCGTTCACTCGCGGCGGCACCATCTTCTGCCATACGATCTCGTCGCACAGTTCCTTCGTGCAGACCAGATAGTTCTGATCGCCGTAGAACGTCAGTCCGTTGCCGCTAGTGAAGTCAGCCATGCATGACTTGACCTCGTAGAACTCGAAGCAGCCTTTCTCGACGCTTGCGGGCACCGGCTCACCGTTGATGTTCCAGGGCTTGAAGCCCACGTAGTCCACGCGCCTTTCGTCGGGCGTGTTACGGTCGAAATTGACCTCGCTCGCCCAAAAAGCGGTCTGATTCCTCAACCTCTTCTCCACCAGCTTGGACAGCATGGCGGTGGTTTCAGCCCTGCTCATTTCTTCCTCCTGAAGTACTTGTATTCATCGTGATGGAACAGGAACAGGTGAAGTCTCCACACCTTGACTGCCAACAGGCCCTTGAGTGTGATCGCATACCCGCCATGGACACGCTTCATGAGCTTCCTATCGGCCAATGATTCAAGTATTCGGGAAAGCTCTTGGTTCCCTCGTTGTTGCCAGATGTAGCTCATCCCCTCAGCGATATACAGGCAACACATGTCCTTGTCGTATTGGCTAATCATCATTAGCCTCCCTCTCAAGGATGTAGACGTTCGTCGCTGTGACGGCGGTATCACGCAATTCCGTTGGTGGCATGGTATCCACCCGTGCAATCTTCCAACCATCGTTCAGCAGCTCTTCAAGCGCCCACATATTGATTAAGTGACGGTCACTGCCGAGATCAGCCCAAAACAGCGGGCAGACTTTGTACTGACTGCTCATTTCGTGTCCTTCCCCTTGTATTCATCCACGAGTTGTTTCCATTGACTGCTTGCGAGTGCGGGGTAACTGAACCAGCTGGTAGAGATATGCCCACGTGGGCATTGGAACCGGTAGACGGTGAGTGTTGTAGTGACTTTACGGCTCTCATGGTATTTCCTCGTTTCCGCTCCCTTGATTACTGGTAGTCTGCCGCACATGGGACACCCATATTCGTTGTATTTGCGTTTGAACCACATAACTATTCCTTCGCGTCCTCGCTTTGATTGGGTACCTCACTGGGCATGGTGCCGGAATAGCCAAGCATGGACCGGCAGTGGTCGATGATATGGTCAAGCAGTCGAGCTTGCATTATGACGCCATACACGAAAGCCTCACTGCCATCAAGCAGGTCGTTGGAATATTTGATTATCGGATTGTCAGACCGGATGACCGACTCCAAATCGGCATAGGTTTCTTCCGCATCCTCTCCCGGCGCTGGTTCAATGTCGGCAAGGATTTTCCTCCGCTGGTTCTCGCACCAGTCGATGATCTCGTTCAACGTCTTGTCTTTTTCACTCACGTTCGTAGCCATTGTTATTCCTTACTGCTCTTATCGTTCTTATCGTCATGGTCGAAAATGCATACAAACACGCCCAACAGCATGAGCACGCAGAGTATCGCTATCACACCCAATGTGATGACGATGAACACGCTTGAAATATTCCAGCAAACATCAGCCAGACTCATGATTTCTTCTCCTTGCGGAATTGTCTGATAGCATTTTCCGCGTCGTAATAGCGGGCGACAATGCGTACCCACGAATCGAACGCAGCTTCGGCAGTCTGACACACCTCGCCTTGAAGGCACCTAAGGTCGCACTCATACCGGTAGACAGTATGACGTGGATTGTGATACGTGCATTTGCCGGTGACAATTATCGGCACGTGACCGCAGTATGGGCATCTGAGGTAACTTTTCGGCTCCTCCTGCTTTTTCTTCTTCCGTCCGAACATCACTCACCCTTCAACGGATATGGCGCAGTGGTTGGTGTAAGCGGGAACGCACACGGATGCTGACCGCGTATTCGTTGTTCACTGCTTCACCTCGTTGAGTATGAGTATCGAATCGTATGCTCTGCATAGTTGGTTCTCACCACCGTTGAGACTGATGATGACCGGCTGGAACACTCCCCCGAAAACCAGTTGCACCATGCTGCCGCTGCCGTTACTGAACTTCGTGGTCATCGATTGGAGGAAACCGTCGATAGTGGTTCCCTCAACGGTGGTGGCTATCGCACGCTTGCCAGCGAGGAATGACGATGGCAGGTGCTGCCAGTCGGTGATATGGTCATGCACATTCATGGTCGAACACCCCGTTTTCCAATCGTGCGAGCAGGTCTTTGCCGAAGTTGATTCCAGTCCCGCAGACGGCATTCTCGATGTCTTTCGTATGCTTGTCGGAAGATGGGTTGTCCCGCACTGTCTCACACTCATGAATGAGCGTGTGCAAAAAGTTGGTGAGGTTGGTCAACCGACGCTCCGCACGAGATGTATCGTTAAGATTCACTGGTATCAGCGGGAAAGCGTCAGCATCGAACGTGCGTTTGACCACGCTCCAGTCCATCGTTTCCAAATCCCCGTCAGCGAACAATTGCGCATCACAGTCGATATTGTGAATGTGCCAAGCGTCACCGTCGTAGCTCAACAGGTCTTCACCATCCCGAGTCGCATACCAGCCCGGTTCGGTGGGCATGTCATCAGACGAGTGCGCCTGATCGTACATGGCTTTCACCTGCTTGTAGATGTCATCCAGTTCCCTCCCGTCGAACTCCACGGTCAGACAAGTGCCAGCCTTGTTAGTGAATAGATAAGGCATTGTTTTGAAATCAATGCTTCTCAACATTTCACTCTCCTTCTTCGTTGAACGATGCCTGTAGAGTGTCCGCGAACACCTGCAATGCGTCTTTGACCTTCTCGTTGAAACCGTCCGGCACGTCCGCCGTGACATGTCCCTGCTGCATGTTGTCGAGCTTGTTGTCCGTCTTCGTGTACATCGGCACATCCACTTCGACGGATGCGAGTTCGATCTGCGGATAGTCGAACGCGCGCACACGGAACGTGACCTTGCTCGTGCCGACTTTCACTTTGTCGCTCATTGGTGTCTCCTTGGGAGGATTGTTCTGATGGTTCTTGCCGGACTCTCATAAGCGGTACGCACCTCATACGGCCTGTGGTAGAAGTCGGCTTTGGAACGTGCCGCGCTCTCAGCTTCATCCAGTGAGTCGTACACGCGGTATGTGTGAACTCCCGTATCGCCTTGCGGCCAGACGATGTAGCCGGTCTTGCCTGTGAAAACACTCATTTGACCGTCTCCACCGTGTTGCAGCCGATGTATTCGCCGTTATGCTTCAGACAGGCCCATGTCACGTCACCGGTCTTGACCGTTTCCATTTGGAAACCCGCATTGGTCTTCTTGTCGATATTGGGTGACATTCCACAAATGAATAAAATCAAGACCACCGTGATGCAGCTGATCGCCGTGAGGGCCACACGCGTCTTATCCATCACTCACCGTCCTCTTCGATGGCGTCTCCCATGGCTTCCCGATATTTCTTCGTCCGTTGGAACCGGTCGGCGAGCATGTTCGCGGCCTTGTCGATGATCTCGTCCTTGCGTTCTTCGAGGAAGCTTTGCAAAGCTTCCTCCATCATGGTCTTACACATGTTTTCCCGCGAATACGCGTTGGTGCGCGCGAAAACAGTGTCCATGGTTTCTTTGACGATCTTGTCGAGCACGTCCTTGTAGGCGTGTTCCTCGATGCGGTTCTGGATGGCCTTGTCGTCAATGCCGATGGCGAACTGCACGATATGTTCCATGATTACTTTCCTTCCTTTTCGATTTCATTGATCTTTTCGGTCAGCACTTTGACCGCCTTCTTGTAGCATCCCCACTTGATTTCATTCCAGAATGGTTCGAGATCGGCCCAGTTCTCGGCTTCTAGAATGCCGAGAAGCCTGATTGGTCTGGCTTCGATGATGTCGGCGTTCTGTCCGCAGTGCGCGGCAAGGAACGGTACGTTATGGTCGAGCGCATCATTGATGAACCAGAGCGCCTTTTTCAGGTCTTCTACACCGTTCTTGTGCTGCCACCTGAAGCAGTATTGGACGGCTTGCCCCCAGTCGCTTGACAGCAGGCGGGATAGTTCGATGCATTCGAACGGGCCATCCTTGTAATGCGATGGATTGATGTTGTCAGTCATTTGATTGTTCCTTTGTCGATGAATATTTGCCGTCTGTGGTGAGATACACGAGTCCATGCCAAGTTCGTACCGGCACTTCCAACTGGTCTTGAAACGATTTCACACACCAGCCGTTCTCATAAGCGATAGTCGGATGCATGTGAACGAAACCATGACAGCCCGTCGTACCCGAACCGCAAAGCAGAATCAGATTCTGCACTTGATGCTTCTCCACCCTCGTGCATTGGCTACGGAGTTTCCGATGATGCCGGGAACCGCCAACCGCATACAAGCTTCGGCCACAACGCACGCAACGCCTACCATCACGATCATCAACCATGCGGCACGTCTCCTTGGATGGATTGTCACTGCTCACTGGGGTTCTCCTGGAACAATCCCTTGTTGTCTTCAACCAATTGGATGCCCTCACCTATCCATCTCATGACAGGAACCGCCATCGAATTACCGAGCGCCTTGTAGCGTGGACTATCCGGCGCGTGCTTCTTCCCCTTCCACGGAATATCCGTCCATCCGTCCGGGAAACCTTGAAGCCTTTCGCATTCCAACGGCGTCAACCTGCGAACCGTCAAACCATTCATCGAATCCTCCGTATGTAGAAACTGGTCATTGTGCGTGCTGAGCGTGGCAGAAAGCTCGTCCTGCCCGAGGAATCCCTTACCCCCCCCCCGCTCCGCCACCGCGAATCTTGAAAGTGAAAACCACTAGTCTCTCCTATTAGTTGTCGGATAGATGAATGGGGCATCCTTTCCGGCGTGAGCCATCAATGTCGGAGAAAGATCGAATCCTTGTGCGGCATTCGCCTGAGTGTCCGCGCGACACATCACTCTCTCTCTCTCAATTTGGTAGACGGCTGGATTATGGTCAGTACTCAAAGTGGGACTCACTTCGCCAATCGCCAGACTCCGGATCTTCTCACCCTGGCTCCATTTGAACGCCTTAATCAGGGGAACATTGTTGCCACCGGTACCCATGTGCGAGGTGAGCGTATTCGACACGTCGGGATGATCGCTGACCTTGAACCGTCCATCCTGCTGATGGAAGTCCAACATCAATCCCCTAGCGTCCGAATCTGCGTCTCCAACGCCTCCCGCAGTTCCCTGGGTAAGGCTTTGCCTCTTCTCTCGGCTCGACGTATGATCCCAGCACAGGCTCTCGCGCTCAAAAAGTACCGGCGCGGCACGCCGCCAGTCTCGAGTGTTGACGACAAGGAACACACGCTCGCGCCGCTGGGCCACACCGAAGAACTGAGCGTCCAACACTCTCCATGCCGCCCCCCCATCAGGCCAGAGTTCGGCCACGGCCTCAAGGAGCGACTGGAAAGCCCGTCCGTGTTCAGCCGACAGAACTCCGGGCACGTTCTCCCATACGATCCATTCCGGATCAATTTCTGCGCAAGCTCGGAGATACTCGAGCATGAGCTGGCCGCGAGGATCGTCCAGAGCCTTCCTGAGTCCGGCGATGCTGAATGCCTGGCAGGGGCTTCCTCCCACAACGACATCTGCTGCATGGTGGTATTCCTTCCAATTAACTTTCGTCATGTCCCCTAAGTCTGGAACGTTCGGATAGTGGTGTTTGAGTACTGCTTTGGGGAATGGTTCGATTTCGGCGTATGCGACTGGCTCCCATCCGAGTGTTTGCCATGCGACAGTTGCTGCTTCAATGCCGCTGAACAGGCTGATGTATTTCACTAGGGTTCTTCCTTCTGGTTTAGCTCATTGGCTTTTTTGACGGCTGACGCCATGTCGGTCACGTCATCCTGCGATTGGAGGTGCAAGGCTTTCAACGTGTGTTCGCAAGCCCAAGTGTGGACGTGTGGCTTCGACGGTGGAATGCCACCCATGTGTGCCCTGTTCTCACACCAGCCACGCCATAGGCGTATCCAATCGCCCACCATGCGTGTGGCGTCGTATTGGCGTGTGGCGAAGGCGTCCCAGCTGTTTTTCAAATCCAAGTTCGGATACGTGGCGCGCATCATGCTGTTGGCCGCCGCCAGTTCTCGTGAGCCTTGGAACATGGCAAGTGTCATTTCTTTGGAAGAAGAATAATATTCTTCTTCTTTCTTATCGGGTACGGGTACGGGTACGGGGCATGCGTTTGCCATCGGTTTGCCATCGTCTTGCCATGCGTTTGCCATCGGTTTGCCATGGCATTTGCCATCGGTTTGCCATGCGTTTGCCATAGCATTTGCCATCGGTTTGCCATTTTTGCCATTCTCAGGCTTCTTCCAACGACGGCTCGCACCCTTCTTGCCCGCTTCACTCCGCTTCCTGCGCTTGGCATCCACTTCGTCACCGTCCGGCTGATAGTCAGCCCAATCATGGAACACGTATTCGTCCTTGTCGGCGTCATACTCCCACAAGCCCGCATCGCAGAGTTCCTGAACCGAATCATCGGAGCAACGGAACATGGGAATCATGTTCGCGGGGACACGTCCTTTTGTCAGCTGTTGCGCGGCCCACGTGCCTGAACGAAGCCATAATGCGGTGGCGTCATTGGACAGCATCGCCGTCTTCGGATTCATGCAGAACCCATCATCGACCTTGAACCACATCAGCCCAATTCTCCATTCCCGTAGATTTTCCAGATTGCTTCCTGCCTTGGTGTGGTGCAGGGCAGGTCGTCGAAGTTGAGGTTCGCCCATCCGCTTCCCACGTGTGGTTTCGCCATCGCGTCCAGGGCTTCAGCGATTTCAACCAAGTCCGGTGGCGGGTCAAGTTTCATCACAGTTCCTTTTGCAAATGATTTCCAAACCGGGCTGATACCGGTAGGTTGACTGGTTGCTGTAGTAGGCGTCCCAGTAGGCTCCGTAATGTGGATTGTCGGCAGTGCTTTGGTATGGGACTGCTTCCCTGTCCTGGAGGAGTTGGACGATATGGCGTCCCTTGTCGGTCAGTCTGAGCGCATTGCCGGATACCAAGCCGCGCCGTCTGAGCGCCTGAATCCACAGCCACGGTTTCTGACCTGCGTGGGGTTCCGGCATTCGACCGGTACGCCATATGCTGACAAGCGCCTCATGCTGTTGGCTGCTCAAATGGATGCCGTTGACGTTGACTGCTGGAAAAATCATCGTCCACCTCCGAGCGGCAACCCACTGTTCAACATGCCCGCCAATTCACCCAACGTGAATCGGATGAACATTCGAGTGCCCGAGTCAACGCATTCCATAGACGGTTTGGCCGGTAGTAATGTCTCGAACTTGTCCCACACGCTCAGACTCGTGTACGCGGGTTGAGACGCGATCCACTCACGCTCATCCATCACGTCAGCATCGAACATGCCATCGGCTTGTATGACGAACGGATATTCAGAATCAATGTCACCAGCCAACAGTTCAGCCTTATCGAAGCATTTCACCATCGGCACGTTCGGATTGGCGAACGTCGAAACACTGATCGGCCGCCCCTTGTAGTACAGGTTCTCAACATGGTCGAGACGCTTATCGTCCAACGCCCAAGCCAAGTAATCCCAGACACGCAGTTGGAACAGCATCTCACCGGTATTCAGGCTGGTTTCCGACATCGCTTATCATCTCCTTCGTGTTTCTGACGAGACTTTCCAACCCGCCGTGAATGTCATGCAAGGGTTCTATATGGATTTCCGTATGCGGCTCATAAGGATTGCCGCCGTATGTCAACGGCATTCCCTGCCGACGTTTGACAAGCCGTTTCGCCCGTTGTCCCCATGCCATACGGTCGGGTTCCAGCATGGCGCACAACGTGAGTTTCACTTGCTGGTCATCCACGTAGGCCAAACCGTTCAACGCGTCCTTGACGAGCTTTTCCAGATTGTCCAAATCCGGTTTCCCATGACGCCCCTTATAAAACATGAGAATCATCATCACGTCCCCGTCCAATGGTTCGGCATGAGGGTAGAACATGTGGAATTGGTTCCGCACCAGTTCCTCAGCATCCCTCGTATGTTGAGGGGTCACAGCCCGATACCCGTAGAATCGTGGACGGCCCTTCGCGACGGGTTCGCCTGGAATGTCGAAATCATAGGTCATAAATCCCATATGCTCGCGTCTCCAATATCCTCCCAATAGTCTTCGGCTTCCGACTCGCATTCAGGACAAGCGGGGCCGTAATATTCGACCCCATGCTTGTCACACCATGCGGGTTCGGTCATCCCAGAGAGCGGAACCATCAGAACAGTGTCGCCTCTCCAAGCTTCTCTTCAAGCTCGCGCATCAGATTCACCGACGCATCCCAATAGGAAGGCTTCAATTCAATGCTCATGCCCTTGCGGCCAAGTTTGATTGCCTCGTACACGGTCGAGCCGATGCCACCAAACGGGTCGAACACAAGCTCGCCCTTATTGCTCCACAAGCGGATGCACCGTTCGATGAAATCCAATTGCAGCGGGCAGATGTGGCGTTCATCGGTATCCTCACGGCCAAGACGCTCATTCAGCGTGTTGGTCTCTCGAATGTTCCACCAGACCGGCTGCGCCCAATCAATCCATTCCTCGTTGGAAACATCGTTCTTGATCGGCACCTGATTGTCACCGGGCTTGCGGAACATCAGCAGATAGTCAGCCAACGCGGGACGGCTCATACTGGAATCCTTGTTCTTCGTCACGAACATGAGAGCCTGAGCCTTCGTGCGAATCGCCTGAGCCTGTGGATTCTTGTTCACGGTGACTTCGCCGTGGAAAATCCAACCGTTCTCCACGTAAGCGCGGATTACATCACCACGGAAGTCGGTCAATCCAACCACGCCGTCAGCGGTCTTCGTGGTCACCACCTGCTGCACATGCACGCAAGCGATACGGCCCGGTTTCGTGACCCTCAACAGTTCGCGGATGATGTACCCGTAATTCTCGATGAACTCTTCACGGGAACTATTGTTGCCCAAGTCGCGGGTTGAATCGGAGTACACGTACAGGCTTGCGAACGGCGGGCTGCTCACACTCAGATCAACACTGTTGTCAGCCATTTCCGCCATGCGTTCGCACGAGTCGCCAAGCCATAGCGTCCAATCCTTGCCTTTGGCTTCATCGGTCATATACATTTCATCGACCATCATGCGGCCTTTCTGAAAGAGTTTGATTCATTCATCGTCTTTACCAGTTCGTCACTCAAATGAGTGGCCTGCTGTTCCTTGCGGGTGATGTTCTCCGCTATCTCGCGTTCCAAATCGGACACCACCACATGCACGTCAACCACGCGCTTCTGTCCGAACCGATAGCAGCGGCGTATCGACTGGTAGTAGGATTCCCACGAATCGTTCAAACCACAGAACGCCATGCGAGCGCAGTTCTGCCAGTTCAAACCGAACGATGCCATGGAACCCTTCGTAATCAGCACCGGAATGTTCCCATCAGCGAAGTCAAGGAACGCCTTGGCCTTGTCTTCCGGCGACATGGAGCCTTTCACATTCACACTGCCGGGGATAAGCCTGTTCAGCATGTCCGCCTCGTCGTTCAATCCAGCCCAGATAATCCACTGTTCGTCCGGCTCGCTGTTGACAAGATCGACGCAACGGTTCACACGGTCAACAAGCGTTTCCTTACGGACTCTCGCACGCCCGCCGACGCCACCAAGGTCAGCTGCGAACAATTGGCCTTCCGGGATGCTGCCGTGATAGGCGACAACATCAACGGTCTGATTCAATCCGGGCAACTCATATCCCGCATCATCGCCGCCAATATCGGACGGCTTGCGCAATGCGATGGCCCATTGCGACATCCACCGCATCATCGGCTTAACCGCGTGACCTTTCAAACGCCAAATATTCCCGTCATGCACGAAATACGTGGCAAGCATCTTCACACGGGTGGCGTATCCAAGGAACTCGGCCTGATTGCATAGTTCCTCCGGGTCGTTCGGTGCCGGTGTGGCGGTACAGGCGAGACGGTATTTCGTATCCCTGAACGTGTCGATCAGCATTTTGCGGGTCTTGCCGTCCGACTGTTTCAGAATCGAAGCCTCGTCCAATACGACCGCATTGAATTTGGACACGTCGAGTTTTGGCACACGCTCATAGTTCGTGATGTTGAATCCGTCAGAGACTTCCGACTGGTCATGCACATAACGCACTTCCATGCCGATTGCGGCGCCTTCGCGGATGGTTTGCCGGCATACGGCCAACGGCGCTAGAATAAGCCCCGTCCCATGTCCGGCGCAGACCTGACGCAACCATTCGAGTTGCATTCTGGTCTTACCGAGACCCGTATCGGCCCATACGGCTGCACGTCCTACTTTGCAAGCCCATGTGACGATACGTTTCTGCCAGTCGAACAGGGATGGGTGGAGCTGCTGCGGGCTAACGGTGATGCCAGTCTCCTGCTCGCGCAGCTCCTTTCTTTTCAGAAACTCCCTGTATGGAATGATGTTTGCCATGTTGGTTCCTTTTAGTCTGGATTAGAACTCGTTCGTGTTGCCGCCGAAACTGCCGAAGTCGGAAGGCTGATTATTGTTCGACGCCCAAGGTTCTCCACCCAACTGTTGAGACTGTGCGGGCTGCTGGCCGGTGTTCGATGGGTTCACGCCATACTGCGGCTGCTGGTTCCCCGCGAAACCGCCCTGCTGCTGTCCGCCCGCGAAACCGCTGCCGCCGCCCTGATAGCCGCCGCCATTGCCGTGCTGCACGCGATGCACCTGAGCCGTCGCATAACGCAGGGACGGGCCGATTTCATCCACCTGCAATTCGATGACCGTGCGGTTGGAACCGTCCTGCGCCTGATAGGAACGCTGCTGCAAACGACCCTGCGCGATCACACGCATGCCCTTTGCGAGGCTCTGCGCGCAATGAGTGGCGAGGTCACGCCACGCGGAGCAGCGCATGAATAAGGCCTGACCGTCTTCGAACTGGTTCGTGCTGCGGTTCCAGGTGCGCGGGGTGCTGGCGATCGTGAACGATGCGACCTGCGCGCCAGCGGACGTCGTGCGCAATTCCGGCTCGTCGGTCAGATTGCCAATGATCGTGATAACGGTTTCTCCAGCCATTATTTAGTCTCCTTTACATTGAATCGACGTTTGAACTCCGACTGCGCCAAATCGAACGCATCACGCTGTCCGATCCGATAAGATGGACAGCCGATACCGGTCGGATTGTCGTAAATGTCGTATTCTCGGTTCAGCCAGTCGAAATAGTCTTGAATCTTCTGCTGCAAGTCAGCCATCAGTGCTTCTCCACCTTCGCTTCCTGAACTTCGGCATCGAAGTAGTTGACAATCATGTTGGCGATATCCATTGCTGCATTCTTAAGCTGGATAGCCTCTTCCTTGTCTTCGGCTTCGATGATGAAAGTACCTGATTGGTAGTTGTAATTGAGCCTCATTTCACATCTCCCCTGTTCGCCATGTTCCTCGCCTGTGCATTGGCTTGCGCCGTCTGCTTCTGATGCATCTCGTACACGTTTATGAACCGTTTCGCCTGAGTCTCGGTAAGCCTGTCAAGCGACATCCTCCGATTACCCAAAGCGTTGCGAATGAGTTCGTCGGCTGAATCCTTGTCGCTGATGCCGGAAATATCCAGAATCTCGTCCACACGCTTCTTCGTCGCATCCGACATCATCGGAACATCCAAGCCGATTCCACTCGTCTGACCATCATCATCAGTGTCAGCCAAACCGAACGCGGCGCGAACCGAATACTTGATCGCATACGTGGTGGCCTTGCCTAGCCGTTGCATAATCTCTTCGGGCTGCTTGAGCTTGCCGTCCTTGCCGATTCGTTCCGTCGCAACGCCCACGATGATCGGGAACGGAGCTTCCGGCTCACTCCACTCCTTCTCGCCTATCTTCCGATACTTGGTCTTGACGAACCCGAACATGAGTCCCAGCTTGGTTTCCTTCGGCTCAGGCCACATGTCCAACACGGGATGGGATTCCATCTTCAACTCGTTGTTGATGTAGTTGTACGTCGTAGCCAGATCCGTGTACTGGTATCCGTAGCCTTGACGGTTCTTTTTGATAACGGAGTTGCCACGTGTCAGTTCTGCCATTGGTTAATCCTTTCTTCCTCGTCCAACAGCTGCCAATCATCGAATTGGATTTGTTCAGGTTCGGGCGCGTAATTGCTGCCAAGCATCCCGTCTAACCAGCCATGCCCCTTCCACCAATTCAATTCAGTCAAAGCCAAGTCGATTTCCGTGTTGGCGACTTCCGCGATTTCGGGTTGCAGTTCGTCGAAAAACCATCGTTTCGTGTTGTATGGTGGCTTGGTCTGCTGGAACCAGAACACGAACCTGAGCGGCCTGTCAGTGCCGGTTATCAGCCTGTACAGTCGCATGTAGAACGCGGCTTGAATGTGGTATCCGAAGTTCTTCACATCCCTTGCCACGGCCTTACGATTGAACAGTTTCTCCGTGCTCATGCTGGTGGTCTTGTAGTCCACTATCCAATACGTGCCGTCCTCGTCGGGGCCTTCGGGCAGCCAATCGGCCTTGCCTTTCAACTGGAACCCAGTAGACGGATCAGCGGCGAACATGGCGATTTCAGGCTTGCCGCCATACATGGTTTTCATGTCCGGCGCGTTCTCCAACATGTCATCGAGACGCTGCTTGTCCTTCTTGGAAACAAACTCAATATCGTCGGCGGTGTGCTCTTCCAGCATCTGCTGGTATGCGGCCTTGCCTGTCTTGGTGCGCATGTCCGGTTTGAGTGTGACCAGTGGGCCACTTCCAAGCACAAGACTATGGGCGCATTTGCCGAATATGAGAGAATCCGTGGTTTCCCTCTCATGGGTTTGGAAGTAGGCGAAGTCTCGTGGTGACTTCATGAGGTTCTTCAACGCGCTCTGGTCGATTGCCGGATGTGCGAAATACTCCTTGTCCGGCATGTCAACCATGCTGGGAAATTTCACTTCCGTCATGCTTCCGCCACACTCCGTTCCAGAATGTGGGCATTCTTCCGGTAACGCCACTTCCTGTAGCCCTGTTCGACAAGCGGGAACAACGAGCGGGCGTAAATGACGGCACCCTTACTGTTCTTTTCCAACAGGTCTCCCTTACCGGCATCCAGAATCACTTTCTTCACGACTTGGCCCAGTCCGGTGAGGCTACGCTTGGCGTCTTCTGGATGCTGTTGGGTCATGTATTCCCTGAGCGTGATACGGTAATCCGGTTCGATTGGATGCCAGTCCGACACGTCCAATGGTTCCGGGATGGTGTCGTCCGCCAGCAGGTAGGTTCGTCCGAACAAGCTGATCTCGTCCGGTACTTTCGTGTAGGTTTCGCCATTCACGTTGATGGTGTCCATGAGAGTTTTCCTTTCTGTGATTGCGTGCTGGTGGATGGAGTCGAACCATCTGACCGCCGATGGATCGAACGGCTGAGATAGCAGCGGCCACGTTCCTTGCACCAGCAGTGGTTGACGGGAGAGAGTGTGTATGTAAGCGCCTAGAGAAATCGACTTTGGAATATGATTTTTTAGGCTCCCCCGTCAACCGGGTTTTCAATTATGATGGGCCGTCTCTCGACGGCTTCGGACGTGGGCGGGAGTCGAACCCGCGACCCGTAGGGGAAGAAGAACCAGAGACCCCGAGTCATCCAATCCACGTCAAATCCCCAGTCCGGCAATCGCACTAACCGGTGGGGACAGTGGCCGCAACAGGAGTCGAACCTGTTAGGATTCACGCCAATGAATGATGCAAAACCGTTGGAACCCGACCTGAACGGGTTCACGGCCAACATCACGGCAACAGGAAATGTCAAAACCTGAATGCGAGATGGATAAGGTGATTCATGAGTTGTCAAACTTAAGGAGTCCGGCATGAATCCCACAACCATGTGCGGCCAATGCGCCTACGTGATTTGCTGCGCGGTATTGAGTTCGTAGGCGCGTGGATAATATCGATATTCAGTTATGTTGTCCCGGCTGACGGCTCGCGGATGGTCAACAAGATGAACATCCCCTGACCCATTTCGTGGGGTAATCCCCATTGTTTTTCATACCGTCTGCCATCAGCCGGAAGTCTTTAATCAGATTCCGAAGCCAACGCCAAATACATTGACGAGACAATCATCAGAATCATGCAGACCACGCTCCACCACACGTGTGGAGCGGTGGCCCACGAGAACAGGAGCGTGCCGGTCACGCAGGCGATGGACAACGCGATCATCTTCGACATGGTTGAAGGCTTCCACGCCTTCGCGTCCTTATCCCTGCGGAAATCATCATCAGTCATTCCAATCAAATCCTTTCGTCGGTTCCAAGCCTGTCGGCCTGAAACAATTCCTCCCATGCGTCAGAAACGTTTCCGCAAGCCCACAGGAAACAAGCTTGCGCAAACTTCTGTAGACAACGCTCTGAGCCAATTGCAGGTCTTCCGCGATCTTGTACGAACTGGTACTGAAACCGGTCTCATACTTCATGCGAAGCGACTCGTACACTCGCTGCAATACCGGCTTATCCCGCTGATAGTCACGTTTGGTCTTATGTCTGACCCGTTCAATCCAACCCGCGTTGGCGGCGAGCATGGCATCCAAGTCGATGCCCGTCTGGACGCTCCACGCGACATCAGGCTGAGCGCCGGTCATTCCGAAACCTCCCGTGAACTCTCGCACACCTGGTCGTAACGGTCGAGAAGCTTCGACTTCTTGTACGTGACGGTCTTGCCGCCCTGATAGTCGGCGCACACCCTGTACAGTTTGTCGAACTTGTCCGCTCCAAGCTTGAGATACCTGGCAGCTTCCTGCCTGTCGAAAATCTCCTCTTCGACAACAACCTTCCTGTCTGTCAAAACCTGCTCCTATCTTGATTGGCCGTGAACGTCAGCGGCCCATTGGATGAACGCGCCTAGTTTCGATTCGGGAACCTCATACAACGTGCTCGTCTTGAGTCCATCTTTTTCGACGATTGACCCGCCTTTCCGATCGTTGATACGGAAGACGCAGTGCCCACCCTCGTCAAGAACGAACTCATGCGGCGGCGCCGGAGGATTCAACAACGTCATGCCGCCACCTCCGCGTCAAGCACTCGCTCGAAACTTTGTTCGGACAACCGCTGGTGGATAGGCGCCAATCCCTTGCGTGTCAGCTTCGGGGTTGGCGGATAGGCGAATGGCGTGCCATCCTTGTGGATTCCGTGGGAACGGGAGGACACCATGACCATATGGCCTTGCCTCACGCGACTTGACGCCGCGCACCATGACTGGTTGGACTGCCGGTAAATCCAACCGTTATCCACGAGCCATTGGCGCAACTCATGCTCACCGATCTGAATGTTGGAATCGTTGCTTAGGAGTTTCGCCGCGTCACGGACAAGCAGAGCATCGGGAACGTTGGTGAAGTCATCCAACGCCTTGGCTTTCGGTTCCAGTTCCTTGACCTTCTCCTGCTCCTCCTTCAGCTTGGTGGCGAGCTGGATCAGGAAGTCCGGGCTGGTGAGCGCTTTGTCCAACGTCTGCTGGGTCATGTATGCGCCATGCTTGCGAATGGACGGCAGCACCTCATGCGTCACCCAACGCTGGAACTCCTTCGCTTCCGGCTTACGCGAGCGCATGATGAGCTTGTACAAGCCAGGCTCAGAGATGATGAGAGGCGCACGCCCCGGCTGATTCCAAACCTCCGAATTACGGAGGTTTGTGATTTCGTCATCATCAAGAGCTTCGCGGAGATGATTTGTGTCAATGCCGAGGATGTTACATGCGTCCTTGGCGACGAACCAAGGCTCCCCCGCCATGTTGGTCAGGGCGCGTAATGATTCGCCCTTGAACTCGAATCGTTGGATTTCATTGTTCATTGTGGTTCCTTGGTGTTGTGTGGTGTGGTTAGGCGGTTTGTTTGATTTGTGCGATTTCGCCGGGTTGGAAGCCGAATGCTTTGTAGAGTCCTATGAGCATGAGTGGTGTGCATTCGTTGGTTTTTTTGGCTCTGGCTAGGACGCTTTCGCTGACTCCTATTGCTCCGGCGAAGGCTTCGTCCGTTTTGAGGCCGCTCATTTGTTTGGTTCGGTCTAGGAAGCCGTCTCGGAACTGCATTTTGTATTCAGCCATCAGCACTGTTCCTTTCATCGTGAAGCATTTTGTTTTTCAACCTGAAAAGTAATATACCACAGTGAAAAGAGATTTTTCAAGTCGAAACACCTTTTCGGCGTGTTGACATGAAAGACTTTTTATTTCATAATGAAATACATGGATAAGAAAACATATTTCGCACAGCTAACGCATGATGCGGCGATCAATGAAATCAGCAACAAGACCGGACTCAGCGTCTCAACCCTCTGGCGTCAATACAACAAAGGATGCGAGTTCAGCGCCGAGTCGGTAATCATCATCGCTAGAGCATATGACGAAAATCCTGTAGAAGCTCTAGTTGAGTTCGGATATATAAGAGCCGACGAGATGGCTAACGGAAAGACCGTCGCAAGACTGCATGACGCTTCGAATGACGAGCTGCTCCAGGAACTCGCACGCCGCCTCAAGGAAAACGCGGACGCCGACTGGGTGAACAGTCCGATCATCTACCGTGAAGAGTTCGACATGGCCGCGAACGACGATCCGAACGCGAGACTCGAAGCCGAAACACCTGAAGACTGACGACAGCAATGAATATGGCGGCGGCATTCACTCATGATGCCGCCGCCTAATAATACGAAGGGAACAATGTCACGAATCACCATCGACGTTTTGGAACGTCAGGCCGAAGCCATGGGTTTGAAGGTTTTGGAATCCGATATTCCCGGCACTACCTGCGGCCTGTACTGCGACCGGCTGCGGACGATATGGCTTGCCGACTGGCTGAACGACCGGCAGAGGCTCTGCACCCTATGCCATGAGCTTGTGCACGCGAAGTACCGTGATCTTGGCTGCGGCACGCGGTTCGGCGCGAAGTGCGAGCGTAGGGCGCGACGCGAGACGGCGTTGACGTTGATAAGCCCGGCCGAGTTCGCCATGGCCGAACGGATGTGGGATGGCGACACCTGGCATATGGCGGCGGAGCTGGACGTGACCATGCAGGTTCTTACGGATTACCGGCAGATTCTCAAGGATGGCTTGTTTGAGAAACGCCCGTGATTCATCAGCCGTCGATTGGGGGGATAATCCTTGGTGAGACATATTGCAGGAGAGCAAGGAGGGTATCATGGTTTTTCTGATCGGATTGGCTTGCATGGCCGCTGGTATCGCTGGATTGGCGTTGTTGGCTTGGGTGATTCAGTTTTCGGTGAGGAATGGCATCAGGCGTTCGGGGCTTATCCCGTTGGATAGGTTGTATGAGATTGAGCGTTTTGAAGCTGGCGATCCTCAACGTTTGTCCGTTGATGGATTGCGTGAGAAGTATGGCGATGCCGCTGAGTCGCATATGAGGGAGTTCGTGGATGATCGTACTTCGTCGCGTTCGTGGAAGGCGTTGATCGCGGCGATTGTCGGCATTGTGGTTTCGGCGCTTCTGTTCGTAGGTGCGGCTGCTGCGTATAGTTTTGATTCTTCAGACTCGTCCGATAGGAATGGTTCGGATAGCTCGTATTCGTCTGATAACGATGATGATTCGGATTATTGGGATTATGATTCAGGCGATTCTGAGTGAGTTCTTTGTTTGCCCGTCTGCTTGTCGCAGGCGGGTTTTTTCATACCCTCTTTTTAACGTTTTTGCTTTTTAATTAATAATTTCATTATTAATCTTATTAAACATACTATTTAGGGAGATTTGCAAGTATACACGTTTTCTTAGTCCAATAAACTAGTTATGTATACTCACAACTCTCATGACAATGATACTTGTGACATTTATAGTGTAGACTGGAACCGGCAACAAAAAGAGCGTCCCCCCAAAGCTGGAAACCAAGGGGAACGCTCAAGGAGAAACTACTAAAATCTCCATGCAGAAGCATACCGCGAGGCGTGGAGGGAAAGACATGGAAGACATGGGATACACCAATATGGAAGCGGTAATCAGGAACGTATCAAGCAAGGGTCTCCTAGTCAAAGACACTAAATCCAGAGCTTCCGGCCACTCGGGAGAAGTAATCGGAACGTTGGATTCCTACAAGCTGAGTCTGCTGTTCTACCTCGCGCATGTCACAAAAAACATGGATGCGGCAAGCGATGACCCGTCCGAGATTCCTCCACGCTACTATTTCGGCGGATACGGCAACATCACCGAGGACTTCGGGGTAACTCAACCAACAAAAACAGTCGCGCAACAGATATTCGCTGGCGAGAGAGACCTTGATGGATATGTCGAAAGCAGGTACTTGCATGGTCGCCAACAAGTCGGCAAGGCATTGCGCGAACTGCAATCGATGGGAATCGTCAAATGCGTTCGTAGAGCGAACTCATATCAAAACATCAACAGCGTGTGGATACTGCTGATCGGAACACAGGAAGAAAACGCCACGGTGGAACGTCTAGCTGAACGTCATCTCGCATATATCGACCGCATGAGAAACAAACCTCGCGGTTTCGCCGGAATGATCGACGAAACCAACTAGCCGCTTCGATGTATTCGACCGGTTTTCGACCATCACGGTCGAATCGTCCACGTCATAGGTTCAAATTACAAGCGCAAAGACATTAAACAACAAGGGCGGACTCGCCCGGCAGGTTCGATGCTTCGCAAGCTGTTCATATCTACACGCCAGCCGTCAATCAACAGATTCGTTCCAAGACGGCTGGCTTTTCACCGCAAATCTTTCGTAGCCTTCCGCTCTCAAACCGGCGTGCCGTTCTCTCCCATTCCCGTCGTGCTCTCTCCAACGTTTTGTCCGGTATGGCAAAAGCATGGCAAAAGCATGGCAAAATCCACTATGAAAAAAATGAAGAATAATGTTACTTATGTATATATATGTATTTATTCTACTTTGAACGTGACTATCAGCTGTTTAGAAGATTACCAAACACTCTTTTTAGAACATGACTAAGACTCATGTTTAGTAGTGGCTATTGGGTATACTTTAAAACAAGGTACAAAAGTAAGAAAAAGCCCTCGAAGCTCTAGACCAGCTCCGAGGGCCAATGGAAAAACCAACACAATGATTCTCCACGTACCAGCTTACCCCTAGGCGTGGGGGGAAAGAGATGGATATTGTGGGATACCGCAATGCAGAACTCGTACATCAGCTGACGCGCGAAGGCGGTCTCAATACCAAGTATGGCGATGGGACAACCCTTAACATGGCTCAGGCTTACATCTTGGAACGACTCGCCTTGGTAACAGCTGACTGGCCGCTGGACAAAACCGCTCAGGATAAGCGCCTGATGCCACGCACATACCAATACGGTTATCTCGCACTGGCGCGTGAGTTCGGTATGACGTTGCCGGACAACCTAAAGTCCATCAAGGTCATCGATGGAGAGCCGCGCGACGAGAAGAAGGAGACGAACGCGGTCAATAGAATCTCCAAGAATATGAATAAGCTAATGGATAAGGGTCTGGTTAAATGCCTACGTGAGGGCAACCCTCAAACCAGAACCAAAGGCTTGTACTTGCTGACCATCGGCTCTCCCGAAGAGAATGCGGAAGTGGAGGCTTACGTGAGGGCGAACTTGGGCTTGTAGCCGATTGTCCTCGTGTTCGGTCAACATGATAACGCAATCCAAATAAAGAAGATTATTAGGGTTGTACCTGCTTGATTGGGTTTTCCTGAGATTGCTGATTGCGGTTATGTCTATGAAGGCCGCCACATGGTTCCCTATGCCGTGTGGCGGCCTTCGTGGTCCCGGACGGCTCATGCATCGTGTTCTCTCCCTATTTCGGAGAGAACGGCATGGGCGTGTCGAATTCGCATGGTTCCGCATGATACCGACTGTTACGCCCTGTGAGACGTTTGGATGGCGTTCTCTCAGGGTTTCATGAACCTTCCCACCTGACGTGCGAATTTGCTGTTACGGCGTGTCGCAACCCTTTTTCGTGTGTGTTTTGGGCTGGTTTTTCGAGTTTGTCTGAGAATCGGAGAGAATGACCATTTCGGACGCTTCCGCAACCGTTCCCGCAACTGCATCTGAACCCTACTCGCGTAAGGGTTTCCGCCTTGGCTCCTGCGACTGGGCTTGAACCAGTGACCGTCCGATTAACAGTTAGAAAGTCTGATAAAATATCCCTTGGAACGATTGGGCAAAACGGCTTCATTCCAACGGTTTAACCTCACTTGAGGGTCACTTGACCATCACTTGCGGGTCAAATGGAAGTCTGAGAATGTCTGAGAATATAGAGGCAAGGAGGTAATCATGGCACGCAAAGCAAGAAACGGCATCGTCTACCCGTACAAAGTCGAACGGAAAAAGAAGCTGGCCGATGGCACAATCAAGGCTTACCCCAGCTTCGAGTTCAAGATCGACGGGAAGACCTACAGCTGCAAGAAGTACGCCGACGCGAACCGGCGTCTGACCGAACTGCTCCAAGAGCGAGCCAAATTCGGCAGCACCAGCAACACGTCAGTCACGTTGGGCGCATATGCGGAACAATGGTTGGAACGACGGCAGAGGGATGCAGACCCGAAGACTTTCGCCAACTATCGAACCATCGTCCGCAAGCATCTACGCCCATACCATTCGCAGAAAATGTCGAACCTGAACGCCGCAGTCTGCGACCGCATCGTAAATGGCCTTACCGTCGTGAAGACCATCGATGGTAAGAAAATGCACGTGAAGGCCAGTCTCAGTCTCCGCCGCCAGACGCACACCACGTTGAACCAGATTTGCAATGCCGCCGTAGCGGATAGGATTCTTCCCACGAATCCGATGGGTGGCGTTCCAACTCCGAAGGACAAGGACATCAGTCTTGCCGACGAACGCAAGAACGAAGCCCACGAGCGTACCGCATTCACCGACGATGAAGCCAAACGCATCCTCCAAGCCGCCAACGAACTAGGCATACGGAACGGCGCGAGGGAATGGTTCAGACTATGCACCGGTATGCGCCCCGGCGAAATCTTGGGGGCTTCACTCCAAGACCTCGAACTGACCACCACGGCAAACGGCATCCCCTATGGCGAATACACCGTCAACTGGAAACTGGAGGAGTTGAAGAAGGAGCACGGTTGCGGCGAACCAGACCGTAAAGGCGTGTACCCGTGCGGATACAAGCGTGGTGCCGCATGTCCGCAATGGCGTTGGCGTATTCCAGACGGCTTCGACATGATCGAGTTGCAAGGCCGCTGGTGTCTCACCCCGCCGAAATCGAAGCGCGGAAGGAAAGTGCCAATCATTCCCGCATTGGCACAGACACTCGAAGCATACTTGGTGGATACCGCTGAAATACCGAACCCGCATGGACTCCTGTTCCGTCATGATGACGGCTCACCCATCGAACCGGAAGAGGATATCGAACAGTTCCGCAAACTGTTGGAAGCTGCCGGAGTGCCCAACGCCGAACATAGGAGCCGTCACGAAACGCGCCATACTGTCGTGACCATCCTCATGTCGATGGGTGTGGATGTGGGCTTGGTCGAGGAAATCGTGGGCCATTCAAGCAGACTCATGGTGGAACACTACCGTCATGCCGGATTGAAAGAACGGTTGGCCGCAATGGAAACGATGAACAAGCCATTGCAACTCGACTCGTATAGGCTAGGTGACGATGAAGGCTGAAATAACCGCAGACCAGTTCTGCGAATACATCGTGGCCCAGCTGAAAAAATATGCGTGGCGTTTAGCTCGGGAAGGCAAACTTTCGTGGATTGACAGGTCCGACAACAGCAACTTCGCAGTGGTGAAAAACCATGCCACTTGTGACATGTCGCTCACCAAAAACGGCAAAATAATCTATCGGACATCCGTATACACGAAAGAGCTAGCCGACAAATGGGGTGAATTACTGGTTAAGTACATTACGCTTAACAACCTCGATACGCTAATCCAATAACAAGAAAAGCCCCTCCCCCAGCGTGATGCTGAGAGAGGGGCAATATTCAGACTCGCGGTAGCATGTCATACAGTTTTTGAGTGTCCAATGTTGCGCCATGCATTCGGCTGAAATCAGCCGTGCCGCCGTGTATCCTGTCGGCCTTCACATCCTTCGTGAGTTCGCGCTTCCACTTCGTCCAAAAATCATCATGCTCTTTCTTGGTCATGATGATGATTCTACCGTGCGAAACACAAAAAGCCCCTCCCCCAGCGTAATAGCTGAGAGAGGGGCAACTTGTACAGTACGCGTACTAGTTGGGCATAGTATTCTTACGCTTCTCCAACATGATGTTAGAGCAATGAAAGGTTTCTACTCGGAATACTTGGCCTTCAACTCGCTGGCACCGATCAAAGCGCCAACCAGCACGGCCAGAGCGTTCAACGTGGTCACGATCTGGTCAACGCATGGAAGGTTCCATGCGGGGCCGACCACATGCACGAACACGGCCAAAGCGGGCAACGCGATCAACGCCAACCACTTCAGCACCTTGTACGCTTCGTCCGGCAGGATGTAGTTGTTTTCCTCGCCAGTTTCTTCCTGCGGCTTTTCGCCGTCATTCTGAGTCTCCTTGACTTCATCGACCATAGTTACTCCAATCACCAATAGAGGGTTTCGCCCGGATAGATCAACGCCGGATTGCCGGAACGGTACCCGTGGATGCTGTACATGTTGACCCTGTAATATGCGGCGATGCCGCCGAGGGTGTCGCCGGAACGAACCACGTACCGTCCACCGGTGGCGACCATGGCCGTGCCGGTAGCCCCGGTGCGACGGCAGACGGTCTCGCCAGCGTAGATGACGTTCGGATTACCCGAACGGTATCCCGTGTACTGGTTCCACGAACCGCCATTACTGGCCGCGATGCTGCTGAGCGTATCGCCGGAACGAACGGTCACGCACACGCTGCCGCAATTCGCGGCGGCAGGCGCGCCGCCAGAGCCGCCGAGACGCTGGTTAACTATCGCCATCACCGTGTCATAGGCACCGCCAAGAGCCTGACGACGCTCATTGCCGTTGCCGTACACGCCGCGAATGACCTTCGTGGCCATGTCATTGTAGTCCGGCGTGACGGTGACCTGCGGCCTGACCGGGTCATGTCTCACCTCGGCATGGGTCTTACCCCTATCGCCGTTCGCGATCTTCTGCCAAGCGTCACGCTCACCGAAGAACAGGTTCAAATCCAACGGGCCGACACCGTTCAGATAGCCGGTGGACGCATACTGCACCATGCCCTCGCCCTTGCTGCCGGCATTCCACGGAGTGGACTGCCAGCCGGTCGCGTTCATGGAAGCGTACTGAGCCTTCCACAGCATGCAATGGGCGCGCACGTCGGACGGAATCTGATATACGGCGGAATCCTGCACGTACACGATGGGCCAAACCTTGGTACGCGAATACACTTGGTTGACCCACTGGCGTACCCAGTCGCCGTTGCCCCAAGCGGCGTTGCCGTTGGACTCCCAGTCCAACGCGAGCACGCACTGGCCCACATAGCCGTTGAACTGGTTGAGATAATGGTTGACCTCGGCGGTGACGTTGCCGCCGTCCGCGTAATGGTAGCCGCCGCAAGCCTTGCCGGTCTGCCGCGCCCAATCGGTCTGGCTGCGCCAAGACGGATTCACGTAGCCGCCACCCTCGGTGATCTTCACGATGGCCGCGTCGGCGTCCACCACGCGCGTCACGTCGGCGGACTGCCAGCCGGAAACGTCGATGACGTTCATGTTCGCGCTGGCGACCGGCGCGACAGCTACGCACAGCACCGCAGCCAACGCGGTCAACGGCTTGCCGATATGCCGACGCAGACGCTTGTGCTTCGGCTTGCCTTTGTTGTCGAGGATGCCCACATCCTCTCCTTCCCGCCCCCAAGTCAGGGGCAAATAGAAAAGCCATCCCGAAGTGGGATGGCTTTGAAGTGTGAAAAATCAATGTCTGTGCGCGTTGAGCAGCGCGACCGTCATGTCCTCCGTGACGTTGAGCTTCGCGGTCGTCACGCTGCTGGCCGCAAGCTTGTCGGTCGTGACTGCAAGAGCGGTGATGTTCCGCGTCTGCACGCTGTTCGCGGCCAATTTGTCGGCGGTCACAGCGTCGGCCACCACCTTGTCTGTCGTGACAGCGCCAGCCACGATGCCACCAGCCTGAATCTTGTGCGCGCCATGATTGAACACGAGGATCACCGCGATCAGCAGCAGGTATAGGCCGACTGCGATCATGAGATGCGTCATTGCCGGTCCTCCAAATATTTTTCGGCGGCAGCGACGATCCAGCATTGCGCGTCCAATTTCTCAAGCTTTGACAGCTCGTAGCTGACGGCCTCGCTGTGGTCGGTGTCCTTGTCGCCGTAAATCAGGCTGATGATCGTGTTTTTTATCGTGTCACGGCACAACTCGTCCATGCGGTCGTCGATTTTCGATGTCCGCTCTCCCAAGGTCCGTGTTTTTGCGAAATGCTGGGAAAGCGGACTGTCGTAGGGCAGGCGTTCCGGTTGCACGTGCGCGTACAATCCGGTCGCCAACGCGTCCAACGCGCCCGGCCAGATTTTCAAGCACAGTGTGATTACCGCGCACGCGCCGCCGACACCACCAAACCCCGCTAAAAACGTTTGAAACACATCACATCTCCTTGAAATCGTTTAATCTTTTGGCATGGTGTCGCCATCGAAATAATTGCCCGGCAATCCCAACGAGACGAGCTGCTGCCACTGGTCTTGAGGCACGCACAAGCCCTTGCTCAGATTGACCGTGCAATTGTTCAGACCGACGAGAATGCCGTGAGTGGTGCTGGCGGCGGTGAAGACGTAATCCACGCGACCATTCGAAGTGACCAGCCCACTATCGCTGCCATTGGTGGTGAGACGCAAGCGCGGATTGTCGCCACTCGTGGACAGCATGTAACAGACGACGCTCACATGGTATTTCACGCCCGCCGTCAACCCCGTGAAGGTGATGTCCGATGGTGTCGTGTTCGTCGTCTTGACGCTCACACCGTCTTTCGGCATGACGCAGTGATTAACGATGGGAGTCATGCCACCACCCCCAAAGGGGTTAGGCGCGCGGCATCGTATCCCCGGTGAAATATCCGATGCCGTCGAGCAGGGTCTTGTTCGCCTGATACTCGGCCCACGTGCAGATGAGCATATTCGTCACTGTGACGGTCGGATTGCCGGACTTGACGGAATAAATCATTGACATCGCACTGGTATCGTTGGCGGTTAGCGCGTAGCCGACACGTTGGCTTGCACTGATGGCGCCATACGCGCTCATCGAGATAGTGCCGCCGGTGACGTCCACATAGGCGCTGACCCAATATTTCGTCCCTAGCTTTTTCGGAATGGTCGTGATACTCACCCACGTGTCGGCTTTCAGGGTGATGGTCGAGGATGGGCTCGTGCATAGGTTCGTGACCATCATCGGACATCACCCGCCCGACGAATCGCCTTAATCGCGTGGCATCGTGTCCCCCGAGAAGAAGCCCGGAAGCCCCCCCCCCGACGCCGCGTCATACGTGTCGGCGGCTTCCACGCTCAATTCGCTGATGGCCATACCGGAGGGGATGGCCAGGCGCGTGTCATTGGCGATCGAGGTGAAGCGGATCGTATATTTCCCGACCGTCTGGGCACTTGGGTATTTGACCGTGCTGCTGGAAAAGATGCCGATTCCTTTATTCGTCGTATCGTTGCTGACGATCCTGCACGTGCACACGTATTCCACGCCGACCTCGCACGCGAAAGGCAGGTCGATGTATTCGCCTCTGGTGTTGGCCAGCGTGCCACCGGTCATGTACTTCGATATGTCGCCGCCCTTTTTGACGACATGGAAGCCGGTGGGGTCGAACTTTGGGTTCGGCCACAGGTTAATCCTCTGCATTCTCGTCTCCCTTCACGCTTTCGAGCACGTCGGCGGGGATCAATTTCATGGCCGCGTTGAGCTGACTGGTCAGGATCGCGATTTGCTTGGTGAGAGTGCCGATTTGCGCGGAAAGCTGGTCGATGACGTCGTTCGCGTCGGCTGGAATCTGCTGAGTCAAAATGTCTCCTTAAATACGAAACCCCCGCAATCCGTGTGGATTGCAGGGGTTGAAAAAATTGGAATGCTGGATTAGTCTGCGGCGGTCATCGTGTCGATACGAGTAACCGCCTTCAATTCGTCCAAGGTGAGGGTGCGGCCGAGATTCGTCTTCACGTCCGTCAAAGTGACGGACGCGCCGGAATCGTCGAACGTGGCAAGCACGCCACGCTGGTAGTCGCGCCACGATTCGGTAGTGCCGTCAGCGCTGGAAAACTCCAATCCCAATCGGCACAATTCCGCTCGCACCGACTCCTTCGGCGGACGCAAATCAAGCACGCCAGACGGCTCAGAGGGCGTCACGGCAGTAGTGGCATCGGTAGTGGTCTCAGTGGTCTCATCGGCCATAATCAATCTCCTTAATTCTGTTGGTTTTGCCTTGGCATGAGGGACTCGAAGAATCGCTCCTCGCATTCGTCCAGATTTGATTGACTGGACTCGTCATTGAGGAAATCGTCAAGACCCTCAATGTTTTTGGTCATGCTTGTGTCAATGCCACTCGACGGCTCCTCATCGGAGTCATCAACGGACAGTGTGGCAATGAGATTCGCGTCGGTCTCATTAGACATGACCGGCAGATTCATGCCCTCACGCGCCTTATTGCGCGCGGCGGTCAGCGGGTCATTCAACACTTCCCCATCGTCCGCAAGCATGCTCACCCCGGTGGCGGAATCCGACAAAGCCGCCTCCAACGCCTCGAACGCTCCAGTCCACACGCCCCTGCCGGTCTTCGAATCGTATCGGCTCGTGTCCTCCCTGCCCTGCATGATCGCCGCTACCGCCTCACGGGTCGAAGCCAATCCGAGCAGCGCCTTCCACGAGACGAGCACGTCGGGCGTGAACACGAAACTGTCCGCTCCGTTTATGGGCGGATTGCAGCGGATAATGCAAAGCCCACTGTTCTCATCCGTTTCGAAAGTCGCTGACAAGATTTCCTCCAATCATTTGACCAAATAAGCCAGGAATTCCGCGTAAACATCCACCGGGCAAGGCTGGTCGGCGTTATACAGCTTCAATGTGAAGCCGCTCTGACCGCCCGTGTTCATCGGGTGCGCGATGATGCCCGCCCATTGTGAATCCGCGTTCGCGACGACGTAATAGTGGCCGTATTTCGTCGGGCTGAACGTGCAGTTGACCTGCATTGCCGCGCCGGTCGCGATGCTCTGGCCGGGATTCGGGTACCACGCCTTCCACGCAGCCTGGGCATGGAACGTAAAACGGTTCGTGATGCCGCCAAGATAGCCGCCAAGATACAGGTATCCGGTGCCGATGTTCGCGCCGACTCCGACCTCGCCGTTCGCGTCTTGCGCTCCGAGCCAGCACTTCGAACCGTTCGCGCTATCGCCGGACAGAGTGAGGTAAGCGCTGCTTTTCCTGCTCTCGTCCGGCTCGTCGTAATCCGTGTTCGCCACGGCATGCACTCTGGATGTGACGCCGCCGCTGCCGGTACCGCCTTCCTTGCGCGGCTTCGATCTGAGAGACATGAACGCGGCGGGATCGTTCTCGCTCACGTGTCCGCTCCACAAGTCCAGTTCGCTCATCGTGCCGACCTGATTCGACTGGATGGCAGAAGCAATGGCCGGATAAGAGTAAAACGCCGTCGAACCGTTGTAAGCGGGGAATTCCAAGCCATCACCCACGAAAGTCTCAGTGCCGCCGATGACGTGGCTCCGATAATCCGGGCTGATACGCACCCTGTGCCCGCTCGTACGGGTCTGGAACGTGCCGGTCAGCAGGTTGCTCTTGCCCTCACCGTCCAAATAGACGGTCTGGTTATGGCTCGAATCCCACATCCGCAAAGCCGTGCTATTGAGCTTCATGCCAGTGTTCGCAGCCTCGCTGGACTGGAATATCGCGCCGGTGAAGACATAGCCCTTGAACTGGCCTGCCGCCACCTTGTCCGTCGTGATGCTGCCCGCCGCGATTTTCACCGCGGTCACGCTGTTCGCGGCGAGCTTGTCGGCGGTGATCGCGCCGGACACTATCTTCGAAGCGTTCACCGAGTTCGCCGCGAGCTTGTCCGCGTTAACCGAGTTCGCGGCGAGCTTGTCCGTCGTGATTGCACCGGACACGATGTCGCCCGCCTGAATCTTATGGACATTCAACAAGGCCACGGTCATATCCTCCGTGACCTTGAGCTTCGCTGTCGTGACCGAATTGGCTGCGAGCTTGTCAG
>ULLK01023859.1_pt1 | contig 33766 bp, 25 predicted proteins | sample 1951411 | NCBI WGS metagenome assembly ULLK01 (sample SAMEA4835526, study PRJEB28245) | human gut metagenome | biome: gut microbiome; material: fecal sample | place: Denmark | collected 2008 | reverse complement strand
CGCTTGTATAATTCGAAAAGTTCTAGGTATAACTGTTTTTCTTCACTTACAATTTCTTTCATATCTCTCCATCACAGAGGTTTTTTATCTCCAAAATATCAGAAAAATAATAACAACCGATATTTCGAAGAACCGAAATGCGAAAACCTTTCTTATTGACGGTATCCCGTAAGATACACGTTCCAAACAAAGCGGCAGGGACGACAAAAGAATTGCTCTGATCGTTGTTGTTGATGTTGCCGTTCGAGTTGACGTTGTACGCGTTGTTGTTGCCGTTGTAAGTACCGGTCCACGCGTTGTTGTTGGACGCGCCGAACGAACTGTTGAATCGCATTCCGCATAATTTAATTTTCATGATTTAAGACGCTCAATCATAACATTTGAAAGATTGTCTTTTTCAAATTCTGCAATTTTCCTGTTTGCGTTTATCACAATTTGTTTTTTCTCCGCTACCACGTTAGGATCCGGAGAAGTCTTGCCACTGTAACGAATCACCTCTTTCCCTGTTTTCTTTTTAATTTCTTTCAATACTTCTCCAAGTATAGAATCATCTTTATGAAAACGTTCCTGCACATCTAAGAGCCGCTTCATAAGCTCATCATATTCCAGAATAAGAGTCTTATAGTCATTATGCGCGATTCTGTAACGCGATTTGCTCTGTTCCAGGGCGGTCGCAGTTTTCACCTCGGCATGTTCTTTGTAATATTCCTCAACAAGCTCATATGTCTTTTTTGCATAATACAGATTCCACGCTGCATTTTTCATTCTGTTTTCACACATAGACAATGCATTTTTTAATTCCGACTCTATCCAGTTCCGCAATGGTTTTTGTACATTTTCTATGGACAATTCCACTTGTGCTTCCCTACGCACTCCTGAATTAATAGCCTTGCCAGCTACCGGAAGCAGATCTTTTATCTTTTCCAGAAGTTCGGCCGCTTCATCCTGTAACTTAATTCGATCCAATTCTCCTGCCGGCATATCGTTTGCTCGTCGAACCAAGTGCAATGCTTTTTCACTCATTTTCCGAAGGTCATCACAAATCGTATGACGATACTTCATATCTGCCGTTCCCTGCATTTCCACAATATCCAGACACAGCTTCTGGCATAATCGAATCACTCGAAATTCATGTTTCGCCACTAACTTTTAAGTCCCTTCTTAATAATTTCGACTACAAAGCGATCAAAATCTTTTTCTTCAGCAGCTGCACAATCTTTCAAGACCTGCAAAAGCGTATTGGAACACTTGATCTTCAGTATTCCCGGTTTATAACTATGAGGCGATTTTGCACTCACCGGACGTGCTATCGGTATCGGTGGTGGAATATTCGCATCTTTCAGATATTCATCAAGTACCACGGCTCCTCCTTCATACTGATTGGTGATCATATCTTTCTGATATACCACATAGTTAATACGCTCATATTCAAGTTTACTCATCACTTTGTCCAAGGTGTTGTATGGGAAACCACACTCCACTTCCCCACCGTTTGTCTGGCGGAGCTTGTACCCCATAATAGACGCAAGCACCTTGGCGGCATCATCTACCGCATGATAAAACCCACCTTGTAAGACAAGGACAATATTATTTGGATGTCTCAGAGTTAATTCCTTGGTTTTTGTCATTAACGATGACCTCCTCTCGACGGACGATTTGGGATCCTGTTTGACAAGTCGTATTCCTGCGATCTCCTTTGCATAATATTAACAACACATTCTGCAAACGTTTTACCATCGCACTCAATGCTCACTTTATCTTTAGTCCAGGTACCATTTTTTCCATTGATGCCATTCATCACCTTAATTCCCTTTGCGGGCGGTTCCCATTCATGAAGGTTCTTAGAATAATCATCTAGCAGAAAATCATCTGATCTTACTCCACCATATGATTCTTTCAGAAACTCTTTTTTACTTTCACCACAAACTGGATATAATCGATGGTCAGCATCTACTTCCGGTAAATACTTATCCAACCATGTATTTTTCTCTGGAACGGCATATGGACTATCTGACAATACTGCCGAAAGCACAAAGACTTCAATGTTTGGATTGTTCCTTATAATATGACGTATCCCATCAATCACATTCATTTGAGGTTCAAGGTTTGCAAAATAATCTTTTTCATACAATTTTTCTAAAGTATCAACAGGTCTAAATACCGCCAGCGTTCCATCCATATCAACAAAAAGTCGTTGTGATTTATTATTCATCTACCATCACCTCCAGACATACTCTCACTCTATAAAATGATAGTCCAAAGGGCTTTATAAATTGTTTGGGAAAAACCAAAGATATTAACAAATTGTTTGATTAGACCACACATCAAAAAATGGCAAATAAAATACGCACTAAGACACACCGGAATCTTTCTCTTATATTTGTTCAATAAAAAAGAACTGCACAATTGCACAATGCTGCAGCTCTTAGTTAATCATTTCTATCCATTAGTTACAAATATTCTATTACAATAATCCGTTCTTTAATTGTTCAAAGTGACTTCAATTCTCCGATTATAAGAATGATAATTGCAATTACATGGAATAATGTTGATTCCTTACATAAGGTTTTTAAGATACTTCTTTTTTATAATAGTTTGTTTATTCATATAGTTTTCCCTCATCATTTCTAATATCTGCTAAACAATGTCATCTGAGTTTTTTTCGACTTGTTGCTTTTCAGCTCTCTTTCTTTTTATTCCCTTATAAAGAACGATTCCATGAAAGATTGCAGCCACTAACCAAAACGCCACTGCAATGATTTTTACTATTTTTTCTGATACATTCACGCTCTCTGTGAAGAAGTATCCGAACTGCATTCCTGCGTTCATTATTGCAAACGCCATATTAAGCGGTTCCATCATAACAATAAAGTCAAACTTATGTCCTTTTGCCACAACCAAATAAATTCCTATGAGCATGACAGAACTTGATGTAATTATCTCTATAACCATATTTATCTCCTCCTTGAATTGCTGGTTTGAAATTTTATAATATAAGGATGACAGACAAAATCGCTTTGCCTGCCATTCATTTATTTCTGTTTACGGTTTCTTTTCTTTTTAGAGTATAGCAATTTATGCGAATCTGAGCTGCCCGGTCTGTTCCTCACGAATTTTCATATTCCCAGTGCGTTTCGCTACGCATAATTCCGGAAGATTTGCTTTTACAAGAGCAGCCGGAATCGGAGGACATACAGCATTTCCACACCTGCGTACCTGCTCGCTTCTTGGATACTTTTTCCCTGTGTAGTCATGGTCTATAATATAATCATCGGGAAACCCCTGGCAACCATACAGTTCTTTTGGCTCAAGCATCCGCAATCCGATATCTACGATCTTATAGTCGGTACCATTAATTGTAACTAAACCAAATCGATCTCTTGAAGTAACCGTATCCAGAGGCTCCTTAACATCCTGTCCTGTTCCCTGGCCATAGTACTTGATCAAAAATGCTCTGACCTCTCCGAAATGTCCGTCTCCTGCCGTAATGGTCGGAATTGGATCTGTTACATTCCTTCCGTCGCAGTGATTATTCATCTGAATAAGATTAACTGCACACATACTGTTGTGATCCCATGATGTTACTGTTGGCAATGGATTTGTTAAGCTGTCTCCAGCTCCGGTGTAACCGCCATCATAATATTTATGCAGAAAAGAGGTTACAAGACCGTATCGATTGGAACTGTCAACAGTCATGATCGGATCTTCAATAGACTGCCCTCTGACTTCATCCTTTGAGGTTTCAGAATGGTACTGAATCAGCGTTGGACTGATTAGACATTGCTGATTGCCTGTTGTAATTGTATGTATGGGATTCTTACAATTTCCACCTGGATGATTTGTTGTATTGGTTCCCATATATGGAGCAATCTTAGGTTCCACAATTCCGTATCCGTGTTTTCCAGTAATAGTAGGTAAAGGCTTTTTGATATCATTTTGTCTACGCTCTCCGCCATGATTGCATTGAATAATAAACGGCTCCGGATTGTCCAACACGAACTTCTTCAACCCTCTTGCGATTCGGTCCATTGTTTTAGGCGCCAATGGTCGCACCGCTCGGACGCCATATTTCTTTTTAATCTCCTCAGATGTATCGAAAATACTTGGACACGGCATGGAAAAATCCAATTGCGTGTACGCTCCAACATATGGTTTTAATAATCCCTCTTTGACTGCTTCGCTATCTGCCGGTGCGTGTGTTGGCTCTGGCCAGACAATAGGGTTACCATCGCATCGGGCAATCATGAAAAATCTTTTGCGCATAGTCGGTGCACCGTAATCCGCTGCTACAAGTTCCTTTGTATCGATAGAATATCCAAGTGCTTCCAACTGCTTTCTCCATTTTTTGTAGGTTTGACCGCTGCGTCTAGGATCTGGTTGAAACATTTGGCGATCCACAGGAACAACTTCTCCTGGATCTGCAACTCTTGTACGAGGCTCGTTCTTAGCTCTGTCATGTCTTCCTACCATGTTGACAATAACGCGTCCGGTATCTTTATCCCGGATCGGAATGCATGGCCCCCATGTCTGGAACTCTTCTACATTTTCAAGCATGATAACTCTTGGTCTTACAAGCGCCGCCCATTTAAGCACAACCCATGCAAGTCCACGGATATTCTTTTCTACCGGTTTTCCGCCTTTAGCCTTGGAGAAGTGCTTGCAGTCCGGTGAAAACCAGGCAAGCCCTACCGGATGCCCGTTACAGGCTTTTACCGGATCGACCTCCCATACGTTTTCGCAATAGTGCTTTGTATTGGGATGATTTATTTTGTGCATCTTAATGGCTTCTGGATCATGGTTAATAGCTATGTCCACGCTGTATCCGGTAGCAATCTCAATTCCCGTGGAAGCTCCCCCGCCGCCTGCAAAATTATCTACGACTAATTCTCCGTTGATCATCTTATTACTTCCTTCTGCATTAGTGAATTCTATTCTTTGCGTTACTTTTTTAACAATTATATTTGTGCTTACCTTTCCTTCCCCCCAAAAAAAATAAACATTTCCGTTATGCATTGCATAAGTGATAATATATCAAAGCACAAATGATAATGATGAACACTGAAACCGCCCCTTTAACAAAGGATTCAACAAAATTCCTTTTGATTTTTTTGTCGCAACAAAGCTTCCAACGTCTAATACAGGAAATAACGATCACACCGATAAAAACAAAAAAAATGATTAAACTCATAATTACAATAACAAAATTTAATATTGTCATAGCTGATTCCTCCTTATATCTGCAAACCTCTCCTATTTATTTCTGTCCTATAAAATAGTGATATTCTTTTCGTATCATTCTTCCTTTTCAATAGAAATCACTTCATCAGACGCAATCATTTTGACATATCCATTCCAACTATGAAAACTTAGGACAATGCTTTTACCAGCCTTATAATCAGATAATTCATCTACAGATATACCATAACTTCCGGATTCTGTGAAACAGCCTACCGTGTGATATTCCACATCACAAACAACATATCCCTTTTCATATAAAGGCTGATATGGATTTGTAGTTGGCATATTATCAAACTTCCAAAACAACCAAACCAAAAAACCAATCCACACAAGTGCTAAAATAGTCAATTCAATACGAACTTTCTTTTCAAAGTCAAAAGCATCAAAATTCTTATTTTTCATAAAAATAATTTCTCCTCTTAATATCGTTTGATTTCCTTGATTTGAGCAACTGGAATTACCACTTCTGATATTTCACCGTTTACTCTGATTTTCATAACAGATATCATATCTTCCGTCTTATCATTGTATTTGTCTAATTCATCAGCCGTAATTCCAGCGATTGTGATTGTTATTTTTTCTTCTTCCTTTATTTTACAGATTATATATCCTTGATCTCGTAATGTATTTGCACTTTTATCCTGCCATCTTGTAGGACTGGTAAATATAATAAACACACACCAGATAAAAATAAAACCCATAAAAATAATTACTATAAGTCCTCTTATATCATCAGAATATTTCATAATAAAATCTTCATTTTTCATAAAAAAATCTCTCTATTTATATTTTATAATTATTTATGATGTCTTAAATAAACCTTCGAATATCCGGCACATACATCAAGTAAATAGTTGGTACTAGCCAAGTCCATTCCCTTTGTAATTTCATCAAAGCGCTGTCCGTTTGTCTTACGTCTATTCTGATCATAGGGAAACAATTCACTCGGACTTACGTGCAGTGCTGCAGCAATTTTTATCATAGAAGTCAAACCAATATGCCCTTTATTATTAAAAATCTTTGTTAACTGACTATAATTAACAGAAGACATTTCAGCAAGTCCCCGAATAGAAAGCCCCTGGCGATCCATTTCTAACCAAATGTTTTGTGCAATGCCAACTAACACATTTTCCATTAGTTCTTCATTATAAATAGGTGTATCAATTAAATCCTGCGTAAAAAACTTATTATTAAGAACTGTGTAATTCTTTCTTCGTTTCTTCCCAGTGTTCTGTATATCTTCACTTACATTACCAAAATCAGTCGGAAGATTGATTTCAGTAGTTTTTTCTTTTTCGTTCATCCGCTTTTCTCCTTTGCACAGCGTCTGCATTTACAGTAATATTACCAAGTAATATTACTGTAGCATTATTCAAGGCTTTTGTCAAACATTTTGCATGAACTAAACATTTATCACGGATTTATAAACTTTTTGCCACAAAAAAGGTTGAGTATACTCAAATGCATACCCAACCTTTTTCTAATTACAGCGCTATTCTTCTATGCGTGTCCCGCCTCTCTTCCGACGAATCCAAAACCCCAGCATTTTCTTCTTCCTTATCTGTTTTCTCCATTAACAAGCAATTCAATTCAGCTTGTCGGGCAAGTAATGCCTTCAGTTCATCTTCTTTAACAAACGGCTTTTCATATTCATTTTTGGTCGAAACAATAGATGCCTCTATCTCCTGCAATTTATTCTGATATTCAATCAGTTTATCATCCAATTTCTTGACTGCATTTTGGATTCTAGTAATATTACCAATATCACTTCCGCCAATTGTATCAATCGTATATTCGAGATTTCCAGTCAATATAATATTATAGACAACCCCAGAATCCATAAATGTATTTGTTTTCTTTACTCCAACAGTAAAACCAGCATATGTAGCAAAGTCAACTTTGGGATCATGTACTGAGATCTTTTGAAACATCGATTGTATCATTTCGCCTGCTTTACGTCTCTCCGTAATTATATTTCCATTAAAATCCATAGAAAACGGAAACGCTTCCTGATCATCCTCATTCTTGAGATCTCCTATATGTATATTTGCAAATAATTCAGATGAGTTGCGAATAGAAATATCTTTTTCGAGTTTTTCTATCAAATTTTTAATGTTATCACGTCTTTCCGGAAGAACCTTTTGCAGATCCATTTCAAGTTTATACTTATTACTGTTAAAGCTGCGTTTTAGCAACTGTAACCTGCTGACAGAGGCATCAACATCCATTTTTTCCTTAATAAGAGGATTTCCAGATGCAACCGCTTTCATCTCGGCATAATTCATGACAGCTTCGTCCACATCTGCACAAGACCTCGCCACATCACCGCCCGTCATTACCTGACTGATAAACTTTTGTTTATTTTCAATGATAGACCAATTATATGCATCAAAAGTTCCTTTTGTAACATAACGGAAAATGCGCACTTCCTTATTCATGTTACCTTGTCTCAAAATACGTCCTTCACGCTGCTCCACTTCCGACGGTTTCCACGGAACATCAATTTCGTGTAAGGCAGCAAGCCGTGTCTGAATATTTGTTCCAGTTCCTAATTTTTCCGTAGATCCGAAAATAATTCGTTTTACACCACTGCACACATCCTGGAACATATCCTGTCGTTCCTTATCATTTTTAGCATCGTGCACAAAACATATCTCATTTTCCGGAATTCCTTTCTTTACCAGCTCCTCCTTAATAAATTGATACACATTAAAATTCTTACTTCCATTTGGAACACCAATATCAGAAAATACAACCTGAGTTCCACGTTCTTCTTTCGTAGCATTCCATATTTCAAAAACTTTTTCCGTGCACTTATAAAGTTTTCCATTCGGATCCGGTTCTGCCGTTGGATCAAGCATTCTCACATCTGTAGATACAAGTTTTGCATCATGACAGATCTTCAGCATATTATCTATAGATGGATCCACTGATCCATTACGGATTTCTTCAGCACGCTGCACGAAAGAATCAACGTAATCTTTCACCGTATCACTCGGTTCAGATTCTACAATATCGAACTTATCATTTTCCAATCTCGGAATGTCAAGATAAGGGAGATCTTCAAGCATTTTCACATCCGCAAACATTCGGAACATGGTAACAAGTTCTGGAAGATTAGTAAACTTTCCAAATCGTGTTTTTTCCCTATATCCTTTACCTTCAGGCGATAATTCCATTGATGTAACTATCTCACCAAAATTTGCTGCCCACGCGTCAAAATGATATATACCTTTTTCTTTTAACAAATCAGGTTGCAAATATTTTTGCATCAAATACATTTCACACATAGTATTCGATATTGGTGTACCTGTTGCAAATACTACATTTCTTCCCGGACTTAGTTCATTGATGTACTGTATCTTCTGAAAAAGGTCAAATGCCTTATTACTTCCATTCGGATTGATTCCTGCAACACGTCCGATTTTCGTTGTGAAACTCAAATTTTTGTAATTATGTGCTTCGTCAATCATAAGCGCATCAACTCCAAGCTCCTCAAACGTAATCAGATCGTCCTTATAATCAGCATTTGAAAGCATTTCCAATTTGCTCCGCAATTGCTTTTCATATGACTGCATCTGCTTTATGGACCAATTTTGTTTACTGTCATATTTGATAGACGACACAAAATTAGTCACTTCTTCAATTTCCCGTTCGATATTATCCCGAAGCCGTTCTTTGGAAATAGGAATTTTTTCAAATTGACTATGCCCTATAATAACAGCATCATAATCACCGGTAGAAATTTTGCTGATAAACCTCAAACGATTGCTCTTTTCAAAATCTTTCTTTGTGGTCAACAAAATATTTGCTGCTGGGTATAATTGCATAAATTCCGCAGCCATCTGACCTGTTAAATGATTCGGTACAACAATCATAGGTTTATTTGCAAGACCAAGTCGTTTTAGTTCCATAGCCGCTGCAGCCATTTCAAAAGATTTGCCCGCACCAACTCTGTGCGCAAGCAGTGTATTTCCACCTCTTATGATTCTTGCAACTGCATTTTTCTGATGCGGTCGAAGCTGTATATCTGGATTCATTCCCGGAAACGTAAGGTAACTGCCATCATATTCCCTTAATTTGATATTATTAAAACGATCATTATAAATACGGACATACCTTTCCCTTCGTGATAGATCTGCAAATAACCATTCTTTGAATTCTTCCTTGATCAATTCGGCTTTTGCCCTGGCAAGCATTGTTGCAGGTTGATTTACAACATATGTATATCCATTTTCGGTATCAACCCGATCTCTCACTGTTACCTGTCTCATATTCAAGAGGTCTTCATATATATCGAGAGCACTCATTCTATCCGTTCCGAAAGAAGTTGTATTTTCCGGTGACGTGCAACTTGATTTTGATGGGATAAAATAAGTGTTTATTACAGAATTATACTCCAGATAAATTATTTTTTGTCTCCACGATGCAATGCCAAACTTATCATACATAAACTGTTGATAATCCTCTGTACTAATCCAATTCACACCAATTTTCACATCAATTTCAGATGCATCTAAATCCTTCGGAATAACATTTTCGAGCGCTGCAATATTTTTTTCAAACCTCTTATCTTTAGTTGCAGCCACTTTTGCTGCGGAGAGCTTCGCGCGTACATCACCAGACAGATATTCCTCTTTAATAACATAACCTATATACATGTTATTTTCATCTGACTTACTCGGATCCAGATATATCTCATCTTTCAATTCCTCTAACAGATTATCAAATGATGTTGGATACAACCGCAAAATATTTTCCATATTCACATAGCCATAATCTGCCATAGTTATATTAAGAGCTTCCAACGCATTTCCGACTGATTCAAGTTTTTTCTGTGGATGAATCGTGCGCTCTGTAAATATTTTCGCTTTTACATACTGATCATCTGTTTTTTCTTCCAATGCACACAACAGCGGATATTCTACGTCATCACAAAATGCTCTTTTTGCATCTTTATCATTGATATAACCGTATTTTCCCACAAAATCATCATACAGACGATTTAGATCTCGTTGCGCATCTTTTAATTCGTTATCGCCCCCCTCTGAAAGTTGGATATTAATAACCTCATGTAATACAGATCGTATTTTACATAATTCCGTAACCGTTTTTTTCTGTTTTTGCGACATATTTTCTTGCAAAACCATATCAGAATTTTCACGCATATACAAAGAACCACCTATTACTGCGTAAGTAAAATTCTTAATCGTTGGATCAGCTGCTATCACGTGCTGTTCTTCAACCACTTCCTCAACCATATTCTTTTCAACTGGCTCTTTATATATATTTTGAGGTAATCTTTCCACTGCACGATTCAGATCTGTTTCAAGATCACTGTCTGCATTTGGTGCAAGATATGTCACAAGCCGATCTGCTCCGTATCGTTTTGTATCTGCTTTCATTTGTCCGAGCATCATTTCTGGATTTGAAACAAAATAACTATTCAAAGGAATATTATCGTTATTAAGTTCCACAGTTTCAAATTCCTGTTGCTCAATAGTCGGATTTACTTTCTTCTGAAGAAAAATAATATCACTGGTTGCCTGCGTATTTGCAGAATCAGAGAAGGTAGTGTTTGGTAATCGGATTGCGCCAAGGAAATCTGCTTTTTCAGAAATATACTTTCTGACACTTCCATTTTTCTTATCCAATGTGCCTTTTGATGTAATCAAACATATAATTCCGCCAGGAGCGCACAAATCCAATGCCTTCGCAAAAAAGTAATCATGTATCAAAAAATTTTCCTTATTAAATTTTTTATCGTTTACCTTATAGTCACCAAACGGCACATTTCCAATAATACAATCGTAAAAGCCAGATGTTAACTGCGCATTCTCAATACCCGAAATTTGTATATTACAATTAGGATGAAGCAGTTTCGCGATACGTCCTGAAATCGAATCAATCTCAACTCCATACAATTTGCTTGCACTCCTAAGTTCCGCCGGAATGGCACTGTAAAAGTTGCCAATTCCCATTGCCGGTTCCAGGATGTTTCCGCCATTAAAACCAAAGCGATCCAATGCTTTATAGATTGCATCAATAACACATTTAGGAGTATAAAAAGCATCTGTAACGGTCGACAATGCAGCTTTATATTCCGAATCTGATAAAAGATTTCTCAGAGTATCATAATTTGATTGCTTGCTCTTATCAAACCATTCCGGAAGACCTCCCCAACCCACATAGTGGCTTAATACTATCTGCTCTTCAGGTGTAGCGGCGCGCTGCTCCTCCTCAATCTTTTTTAAAACTTGAACAGCTTCAATATTTGCCATTCCTCGAACATTACTGTTGCCAACAGTAGGTGTCCATTTATCACCATATGCAAACTCTTTTTCCGCTCCTGCTCCATTAGCCTTTTCCTGTTGTAGCTTTTCAACTTGCTTTTGGATTCTCATTTTCATGAACTCGTTTACAATATTATCGTATCCAATCACATTGAGTTCCGATGAATGCTGATCAATGTACTCCTGGATAAGTTCCTCATTTCCAAAGAATTGCTTTCCTGAATACGGCACCAGAACGCCATCCTCATCAAGTCTAACCAAACGGTAGCGCACTCCGCGCCGTTCAGCCGAATAATTGATTGTAACAAATCCAATCGACGGATCAGAGAAATCTTCGCTACTTTCTATGGCTACCACAGTTTTTTGTGGTATATCGACATTCAAATGATCTTTTGTGCCAAATTGGCGCAAAGTGTCCTGCTCCGCCTCTTGAACACGATTTTCCTCTTCAGCCCCCTCAGCCAAAGTTTTATCTTCGTTTCCAAAAGTCTCAACAATCACACTGTTTTCTACATCTTCCGCATTGTTTGCTTCAAGCGCTTGTTTATTAAATACGGAAATACAGATATTAGTGAATTCCTCAAACGACAATTCAAGGTGATTTTTTTGATAATACCAGCCATCCGTATCTATATAATTGCTTGGGAAACAATAGCATTCCATTACATCAGAAGAAAATCTTGTATCTTTACTATAGGAAATCCCCATCTGAACATAATCATAGCCCTTCAAATGATAGGTTTTATCTTTATTATCCTTGAAAAAGTGATATATGAAACTTTCCTTTTCCTTCTGCGTATAATCATTTGATAATATAACGTTTTCAAAATCAGATCGTACATCCTTTAAATATGCATTATCTAAAAGTTCCTTTGCAACTGCATATGCAAATTCCTGTTCCTGACCGTCTGACAATGAAGGATATGCCGGGTAATCGCTATTATTCTGGCGCGGCAGTTTATCCTTTTCCCTGTTTAATTCCTCCTGAAAAGCCTTATACGCTGCATTACGCTCGTCCTTATCTTGTTTCCACTGTGGATATAAATTTTCCTCTCCCTCTAGGAATAATTCGTCTGCTTTGATGTAATTACATATACGCTTTGCAATTTCTTTATACGAAAATCTTCTTTCCAATGGGGAATGATTTCTCACACCGATTTTAATGGTATATCCTTTACTTGGTGAATAATCAGTGTTAAATCCTGAATATCCATATCCTCCTTCCCCAAACTTGTGCTTCAAATAATCTGTCACAGCAGCGGAATTGGTTCCTGCTTCTGACGCTTCATATAATTCTCTCCGGAAAAGGATCTCAGATTCTCCACTTCCTCTGAGCCTAATTGCCTTATCTACCGCATCATTCGTTATAAATGTCGGAGTCAGCTTATCAATTTCATTATGAAGTTGAAATTGGTATCTGCCATTCAAATATGCTTCAAGATGGTCAATACGGTTATGCTGACAAGCATACTTCCAATGAGACTCTATTTTGCCTTCTTCATATTCATTCCATAACTGCTTGGCAGATGCTAATAGTTTTTCCCCACTTTCGTGATTGTTTATAATTTTCCGTACTTGCTCCTCAATGTCTGGAAAAACATATCCATTTTGGTTAAATGGTTCTGGCAGACTTTCATTTGTCACATGAAATGCATCACGAAAATAATATATCATCTCCGTGATCACATTTTCTTCATCCACCTGAGCAGCTATAAGATCTTCATCAGCATCGAGAAAATCATTGCTCTCTACCATCTCGTAAATACGTTCCTCAACCTCATTCCACGGAATTATTTCAGTGGGATGCTGGTGGCATTCATCGCCATATGCCAATAGCATGCCCTGTTCATCGTCATAGTAGACACTGATTCTTTTTCCATCCATAGTAAATCCAAGTGTGGCTCCTGCATAAGCATTTTTAACAGTTTCAACCGCTCCATCAATTTCTTTATCTTCCCATTCATCAATATTCCATCGTGTACTATAATAGTTAAACACTTCAAATATTCCATGAAGGTTATACCCTGCCGCTCCAGATTTCAGTATCAAATCAATTACTTCATTTGAAATCCGTCCTTTAGGGCTAAATAATTTTCTTTCAGTTGCTTCTGACAGATCAAGGTTGTGCGCAGCTTCATTTTCCTCCGCTTTACTGCTCAAATATGCAAACAGATCTATTTGCCCCGCCTCGTTTGACAATTGACTGCTTTCGTTCGTTAAAAGTTCAGCGGTTTGTACAGGATCTCCCTGGATATCACTTCCATGATCTGTTCCCGGATTCTCTCCTCCGTAAGCACCCTCTCCCGAAAGTCTAGATTCTGAACGTTCATTTTTTCCTGTAGATTCCTCTGCATCGTGTCGTACTGCTCCGTCGCCTGAGCTATTCTCTGATCTAACAGTTTCTCCAGTTTCCCGTTGCAGACCATCAGCGGCATCTGCTCCGGATATTCCGTCTGAAGGAAATTGACGATTCTTCTCGCCCATGAATTCCTCTCGCTCAAAATCTGATCGAGATTCTTGTATACTTGTGTTTTCTCCATTCCTAGATGCATCAACGCTTCCGTTTCCGTCATATCCTGCATTTTCTGCTGTTCCGGATCCAGCAATTGTAGATCCATCCTTTTCTCTACTGTTTCCTCTGTTTCCAGCTGCATATTCGCCACTGATTCCTCTTTGCTCATCTTTCATTCTCCTTTTTTCGCTAATCACAAAATCTTTAATATAATTTAATTCCTCCGCTGAAACTTTTTGGACAATTTTCAAACATTTCATAAGAAGCATATCATTAAAAGTACTACCATCTGCATCAATAAAGAAGTATTTTCTAAAAGCATCCGCCGATTCTTCTTTCATTTGATATTCCTGATTACAACGCTGCAAAACAATTTTTGCGCAGCAATCAGCGATGAATTTATGCAACTCCCACCTTTTGTCAAGCTGCTGTTCATCAAACCAAAGATCATTATCATTCGCCAGGATATAATTGACCGTTTTCTGATACAGTAATTGATTCATGTATTCTATATAATCAGCAGCACCTGGTTGAATTTCCCGATAGCGTTGCATCAGCCTATTCATAATATCATCCGTCATACTCCACAAATGGATATCTCGGCCTCTTGTATCCTTAATATCAAATACATACTCTGAAAACTTAGCTGATACACCAGAAATATCATACGGAAAAACAGCAATTCCGGTATACTGTAACGGATACCGACCAGATCGTTTCCATCCATCGAACCCAGTAACCAATGTTGCTTCCGGTTTTTGACTGTATACGGCAAAAACATTATCGATAGACATCTGATAAATATTTCCGTTTCCACAGAAGGATAAGAACACCTCAAATTTATCAAATTCATTTAATTGCATGACTGCTTCATACACTCTTTTTTCAAGTTGCTCAACCCTCATTTATTATCCCTCCATTTCTATGTGGCATATCAAGAAACGAAAATGCCACTTTATTGCTCGCCTTATCAACGACAAGACGTGCTGAAAATAGCTTTCTTCTTGTTGGACTGAAAAAACCATGAATAACATCTGTACGCCCATATACCAGCAATTTTTTAATTTGATCTTCCGGAATAGGAACAGAAGAAACCGTTGTGTATACATGAAAACCACAATTACAGTAATATCCCGACTTTCCTTTAAGAAGTGTCTTTTGACAAATTGGACACGAATAATTTGATTTTTCAGCAAGATCAGCTTTATCCGGAAATTCAAAACAGATATTTTGGTGCTCCTCATTCCACTTCAAATATGCCGAATAACTTGGTTTACCTTTTTCTTTCGGCTTAAACCCAGAGATAAGGTCTGTTTTTCCATCCTTGATCAATTTTCCCACTTGTATATCATCAATCAGTACACCTGCGATACTACCAATAAAAAACTGACAGCCTTCCAACTTGCTGATTCTTCCAGAACAATAATAACCGTATTTACTTTTCAAAATGTCCTTTCCGCATATAGGGCACTTTAAGTTCATTGTCACCGGCTTATTATCATCAAAGCGTAAAGAAATCCGTTTTTGTTCATTATCCCAATACAATCTGGCTTCAAACGTTTTCTTCTCACTGTTCTTAAAGCTGATCAGCTCCGTATCGGCTCCCTGCAATATTGCTGCAAGTTCCTTTTTCTTAATTGTATGCCCTAAGATCTGTCCCGCGAAAAAGCTACAATCATTCTCCTTCCTGTCCTTTGCTCCCTTATAATTTTCACAACGGAAACCATAGCTTGTTTCCAAAATTTTTCCATGACAAATAGGACAGAATAAATCAGTCTGCAAATCCGCTGCTTCTGGAAATTTGAACTTAATATCATTTTCCGAATCCAGATACAAAAATGCATCGAATTTGATACCTGTTGAATTTTTGAACCCTCTGATAAGCTCAGTCTGTCTTTTTTTCAGAAGTTGTTCGACACATTTATCTGTTAATGACTTTCCAGCGATCCTTCCTATCCAGAAATTACACCCATGATCCCGGTCAATATATCGCTCGCACTTATACATGTTTCCTTGCTTTAAGATTTTCCCCTGGCACTTTGGACAGGTAAATTCGGTAGCATTCCACGGCATATCAGTGAGTTCAAATTCAATTTTGTTGTTTGATCGATCAAAAATTAAGTATGCCGCAAAAGGTTTCTTCTTTTGTGACACAAAATCATAAAAAGGACCGACTTTTCCTTTAGTCAGCAATAATGCCAATTCATTCGTAAGCAATCGATGATTCAGGATATCTCCACTTATCGCAAAAGTACACCCATTTCCCTTACTGATGTTGTTTTTGCACTTAAATCCCCATTCCATCGTTTCAACTTCTCCTCCGCACAATGGGCATTTCAATTTTGTATTCCAAGAATCAAATTCCTTATACTCTGTCCGAATACTGTTTGTTGCATATCTTACAATCTTTTTCCGAACATCCTCCCTTCTATTTTCACCATCATTCTTAATCTTGTTGCATGTTTCACGCACAAATTGTTCAAATTCCTTCTCAAATTCCTTTTTTTCCGTATTTCCTTCCGCAATCTCTGCCAGCTTCCTTTCCCACTTGGCGGTTATTTCTGGGGATAAAAGATCTGGAATTTCCATATCAATCACTTCATAAATCATGTTTCCCAAGTTTGTTGGCGTTAAGATCTGTTTTGCGTCATTCAGATCGACATAATTCAATTTCACCAATTTTTTTATGATATCTGCACGAGTTGCAGAAGTTCCAATGCCATTTGCTTTGATCTGTTCCCTCAATTCATCATCTTCAATTAACTGTCCCGCATTTTCCATAGCGATCACCATAGATCCGGATGTGTAGCGTCTTGGTGGAACTGTCATTCCTTTTTTTATTTCATATGTAGCCTTATACTTTTTACCTGGTTGAATTGATTTAATATTTTCATCTGATTCCTTCATATATTCGTCAGGCATTCCGGCAATATCATAATATCCTGATTTTACAAGGAACTTCTTTGTTCCCGTAAACAGTTCATCATTTGCATATGCATTAAATTTTATAATTTCAAACTCAGCAGGCGGATAAAATGCGGCAAGAAACCTTCGGACGATCATCTCATATACTTTGGTTTCCCTCTGTGTTAAATCATTTGCATGTCTTCCTGTCGGAATAATTGCATAATGATCCGTTATCTTACTGTCATTTACATATTTATCTTTCAGTGAATAATGATTTTGTTCGATGATTCCGACATATTTTTCATATTCTTCAATATTTCTCAGTCCAGATAAATTTTTACTTATCTCATTTGCAACTGCTGATGATAAAACTCTTGCATCCGTTCTTGGGTAAGTTGTTACCTTCTTTTCATATAAGCTTTGTGCAATACTCAAAGTCTCTGAAGGCGATATATGTAACACCTTAGAACATTCATTCTGTAGTTCTGCCAGGTTATATAGCAATGGTGCATTTTTCTTCTCAACATTTCTTTCAACGTTAGATATAACAAGTTCATCATTTAATGTTTTTATAAAGTTCTGTGCTTCCACCTCCTCATTAAATCCAAATTCCGAATAAAGCTTCGGAGAATTAAAATAGCGGCTCTTTTCCGTAACTTTCCACTCACACTCCACAAAGGAACCATTATTGTCAATAGTTCCCTTTATTCTATAGAAATTTTGTACCTTGAAATTAACAATTTCACGTTCTCGTCTCACAATCATACCAAGCACGCATGTCATAACCCTGCCAACCGAAATAGGTACCTTATGTTTCTGTCCCGAACCAGTATTTAGCATTGGTGCATATAATATAGAAAGAACCCTAGAAAAATTGATACCAACTAAATAGTCTGCAATACCTCTCATGTATCCAGCATCAGACATATTTTTATATTCAGACAGACTTTTGGCTTCAGCGATTCCATTTAATATTTCGTCTTCTGTCTGGGAATTGATCCACACAACTTTTTCCTGAGCTTGAGGATTATGACCTGCAAGCATTCTGACAAGCATTTGAATATACAAGCCTTCTCGCCCAGAATCACCAGCATAATATATAGCCGTTACATCTGAACGATTATATAATTTTTTTACAATTTCAAATTGTTTCCTGGTTTCAGCAATAATTTCATATTTGTATTTTTCCGGAATAAATGGCAAAGTCTCCAATTTCCACTCTTTTAGATTATCACCATACTTTTCCGGATATGCCAATGTAACCAAATGTCCCACGGTCCAAGTAACAATCCATGATTCATTTTCAATATAACCTTGACCACTTTTTCCAGACACTCCGAGTACTTTGGCATATTCTTGTGCAACAGATGGTTTTTCAGCAATTACAATCTTTTTCATAATAATTCCTCCAAAAAAACTGATGCCGCTAAAAGCAGCATCAGTTTATAATACCTCGACTATCTGGATATACGTGGGCGCATGCTTTGATTCGCAATTTGCTCCTCAAGTCTCATCTGTTCCTGATCTGCACGATAAATTTCATGTGCGGTGTAATCATATTTATATGCATGATCCGATAATCGTTCTTCCTGTTTTACCGTAGTATTATTTATCTCCTTAATCATCGTTTCTAAATCCTCAACATCAGGGGCAAAAGATTTTTTCATACAAATCATTTCGTGAATAGATGAAGGAAGCAAATAAAAATCTTCGCCAATCTGATCTTTTACACGCTCCATAAATTGATCATCCAAAACTGATGCAGCACCGTTAATTCCTCTAACATTCGAGATCACATACATTTGCTCTCTTTCCATATATGCTAATGGATTCTGCATCTTCTCCTGGATAATATCAACCATATCTTTAATACATGGTTCCATATTTTGTTTTGCCAAACATTCTAAGACCTCCGCTGTTACCCCCAGCTTTTCAGCAAGTTCACGATTGATTGGAATTGAAGCTAATTCACTCTTATTACTGAAATCATCAACGTAAATCGAATAAATAACCGCCAAATCCGCCTCCTTACTATAAATCCGATTTTCAAGCAAACTCTCATTTCCAACCATCGGAATCATTTGGGGAATAATTTTATCCCTCACTGCTTCAAAATCAGTAATCCAGTCTGATTCAAAAGACTGATCCGGAATGTTTTGCTTAATGTGCTTCGCAATATTTTTTAAGGCTTCCAAAGCTTCATGCTCTGTCATGTTTTTAACATAATAATTATTAAGATAAACGACTGGAGAGATATTGACTTTTGCAGGTGTCACCAAAAGTCCATCTAAAGAAATTCCATTTTTGTGAATTTCCTTGATAACAACATCTGTTACCAGATCGTCATTAGCAAAGTACGCCCCTACATTATCCTTTACAAACTCTTTGAATTCATCATAATTCACTGTTTTCTTCCTCCTGCGCTTTTTTTTCTTTTTCTGTCCCAAGAACAGCCTCTGCATATGCCTTGAATACTGGTTCTCTGTCCGTCGGTGTCTCCGTTGTGATCTGGTAGCCATTACACTCATAATTCATTTTAGCGTCCTCCATTCATTTTTCTGGTTAACAAATTATTTTCCATATCAAGAGATGCAGAATACTTGTCCCCTCCATATTCTGTAATCGTCTTATCTGTTGCATCATAAATCACCAGGTTATCGCATAAGCGATTCTCATTTTCCAATGTCTTTGATATTTCCTGAAACAATGCCGCCAACTCATTTTCCTGCATACCATTATCAATTGGCATACAATAAACATAATTTACGCTGACAGGCATGATAAAGAGTTTTTCTGTATCAAAGGATTGTGTAATCTGATCAAGAGAATTTTGATAAAACATAACTGCAGCTCCATTGAAATACATTTCATTGGACATAACGTAAATTTTTGATATATCAAATGAATCTTCCAAAACCACACGAATCTCATCAGAACTCATGTAGTCAGTTATCGGATCTACTCTAACTGGAAATTCTATTGCCGTATTTTCTACAGCCATCTGAAACAATTCTGCCTTATCAATGTTCCAGCTGCTCAACATGTCATTCGTAACATTAAGGCATGTGGTATAATGCCCAACCAGACTTTTATCCCCCATACACAGTTGCGGAAGAATTGCAAAACTGCCTTTACGAATAAAAGGAAAATTAAAAAGCCGATCTGCACTCTCCTGATAATTGATAACCTCAAGAATCAATCTTTCTTTCAGTTCATTGGTTGTCATTTCTGATATTTTCATTGACCGATTCCTCCCCTATTATCTCCGAAGATGTCTTCGACTGGCTGCAGCTTGTTCCATATTTTCATTTGCATCAGAGCTTTCTGCAGTCTCATCGGCAAGTGAGCGATCTGCAGCCGAATGCGTTTCTCTGTACTTTTTCTTTGAGTCTTCAAAAAGGCTGACAATTTCTTCCGAAGAAAAGGTCTTAGAAACGGTATCATATCCACCATTTCCGTTATCAATCGATCTAGTAGCCGAATGGTTATATACATTACCGTCCGGACCGTTTTTGAAGAGAGACAATCTTGCCCTTCCCGTTTCCTGATTGATCGAAACTCTTTCTGCCGGTACAACGATTTCATAAAACGTTGCCTGTTCACCCGCCCATTCATAAACCGGAACTGAAACAGCGTATAATGGCTTTCCCTCTTTCGATTCAAACTTACGAAGCAATTTCTCTGATATTTCCGTGGCTACAAACAAAGCCTTTGTCTGACTTCGCTTTACTGCATTTTCAATACATTCCTTTAATGCATAGCTGCTCAAATACATTTTTTCATCAGCATAGGTTCCATCCGCCTGTTTCTCACCATATCGGAGCTCTACCATATAATCTTCTGTTGTATCTAACTTTTTCTTTGGAAATCCAAAATAACTCATTCCTTCATCTCTTTCGGATTTCTTGAACCGGTCTGCACCGATAACCAAACTGCACCACTTATCCTGATCAGAATCTTCTACCGGAACCGGAAGAGAAATAGAAATATAGTCCTTACCGCCAGAACTAAAAGCCTTTCCCCAGGAAGTAGGGACGGTATAATTGTAAAATCCATGATTTTCAGCATACTCCTTTTTCTGTTCAGCATATGCCGCTTTCAGGTCTTCAATCTTCCATGTTCTCGTATAATGCTCATACTTTTCATCATTTGGAGCGGAATCCGGAACTCCCTCTTTGCGCTTGCTATAGTGCACCTCAATTTCGGTTCCTTCTGGTCTTGTAAAATACACTCTCTCCGGATTATCTTTTTTCACCTTAATACTCTCAGTCGGGTAAAAAAAGGTACCATTTTCAGGAGCCATGACACGGGCATAATCTTTGTCCGTATTCTGACTGTGATAAAGATGCGACATATCGACCTGTTTTTTGCTTAACTCAACCGTAACAAATTTTAATTTTTCTTCGGGCATAAAATATTCCTCCTCAAGTTTTATCCAAATCTTTGTATCATAGTCAAATCATATCTCAACAACTGTTTTAAAATGTTATGGTAAAATCGTACTTTTTGACAAATATATTGATTTTTGTATAAAAAAAGAAGTCTACGGATTCATAGACTCCCTTCTCTATTATTCGTGCTAAATACACATCATGGCAATCTTATAATAATCTTCTTCATCGATGCAAAGAAAACCATTTTCGCATACTTTTTTATAAGTGTCGAATATCATTTTCAGATCAGAGGCAACAGAAAGCTCAATTGACTTCTTTTTTCCGCCCCCCTTTTCAAACGCTGCATTTGTATCTCCAAACTCTGCCTGTTCGGCCAGAAATACATTTGTAAAGTGTTTTGTACCATTCACATCATCAAATACATGGTTTTTCATTCTACCTCTGCAAATAATCTTAGAACCCTTTACAAAGTTTGCGTTAATCATAATTGCCGCTTCGCCAAATGACACACATTCAAAATAATCAATATTACTTTCATCAAGTAACGCTTGATTATCAGCAGCAAAAACACCATCTGCAACTGCGATGGTAAACACACACATCGACACTGGCTTATCTGCCACCTGCAACAGCTTAATCTTTGGAATCGTACATACACGTCCGCTTAACACTACTGAATTCATACTAATTTCCTTTCAATCATAAAAACTATTTATATAATCACTAATTTCTTCTGCCGACATAGTTGGCTTAAACATACGTCTTAAAAGTGATACATCACAATCACTGATATGCTCTTTTAACGCAAGCATTGCTCTTATTTGCGATAGGTCATATTCATTCAATAGCTCCGTTACTACCTCATCGCTAAAAGATATCTTTTCCGGATCCACTTTATCCGATTCAGCATCGCTCTCTTCTAGTTTTGATACAGGATCCTGCAAATCCTCTTTTGATACAAAATCAGGAGACACATATCCGGTTTCGTTCATATCAGATCCCGAATTGTCACTCTCCCGCAACATTTCATCAAATATCCGGTCTGGATTTTCCAATGTATAACGGCTAAAAGACTCCTCTGCAACATCAATAACCTCTGGATTAACCAAAACATTTCCGTTTTCTTCCTGTGGTCTTCTCTTTCGTATTACAATTAGGAAAAAGATGCATTCAAATATTATAAATCCGAGGATCATGGTTATCGGAGTGAATTGATTAAAATATTTATCAAAAGGCTTGCTCAAAATTACATATGCTCCTGTCAATGCGTCCGTACTGTATTCCTGTACATAGCCAATCATGGCAGCAATTAAATAGCCGCAATAAATAAAAAATATCGAGCCACATACACCAGCAATCACTAAAACTATACTTCCATGTCTATCATTCTGTTCGTTTTGCATAATGAATGTATCCTTTCTCCGTATTTTATGCCAAAACTGACATATTTCTGCAGAAAACAAGAATATCATCATCACTCTTTTGATTTGTTACAAGTTTATACAAATCAAGTCGCGACAACTCCTGATTATTTTTCATAACCGATTTGACCGCGCGTACCGTTTCCTGCTTATAGTCATTTTCCATCAACTTAATAAAAATCAAGTTGTCCTGCTCAGCAATAGACTTATGTACAAATTTTTTTTCAAAATGTCTTGCAATTAAATCCATAAAAATATTACTGTGCTTCTTAACTTCCGTCTTATTATCTTTAATCTCAATCAGATCTGCCGGATTATAGTCCAATTCTTGAGGATCTTCCAAAGCTTCAGATACATCGTATTCATTCCCCATTACCGGCATTTCATCAGTTTCCGCGTTATCTTCAACAACAAAATTCTGTCCATACTGTGGCTGCTCCGTTCTATCCTTTATAATATCAGGTGCATCCGGAACTTGAATTGGAACTTTGTTCATCGAATATACATCAAGTTGCTTTTGTAAATCTTTGATCCTAACATTCAGGTTATTGATGATATCCGTATGAACCGATGATTCCAGAAGGACTTCCTGATATTTACTAGATAATTCCTCTGCCTTTCTCTTCAACGATTCATTTTCGTCAGCCAATTCATCATTGATGCTGCTTAATTGATCGATCATATCTGCTTGCGATTCATATTTTCGTTTTGCCATCTCTGCAGAAAACTTATACCGATCCACCTCTTGTCTTAATTGTTCATTATCTCGCCTGCAATTCTCTAACTCATTCTGATCAGAAACTGATTTTTCAATCATAGATTTTTGTTCAGACCGGATATTATTTAATTCATCAAGTGTTGCATCCATGCGCTTATTAAGTGTATTGTTTTCCTGAATCAAATGATGTATATATTCGTCCTGTGCCGATTTTTCATGCATACTAGAATCCATTTGCATATCAGGAGCATTTTTTTCTGCCTCTCGAATATCGTCAACCTCTTTCAGTATCAGTTCTTCAAATTTTTCAATATTATCCGACTGTTTTTCAAATGAATACAATTTTTCAACCTTGATTTTCATATCAAAGCATTTCTTTAAGATATCAAAATATTTTGTTATATCCCCTCTTTGATCACTCAAAAATCCCACAAAATGAAACCACTCTACATCTGCGTTATTATCCAGCAAATAATTATATACTGTGATATCATCATCTGAGATTGAATCATAGCATTTAAATATTGCATCCATAACTTTCAAATCCGGTTTCTTCTGATTAATAAGATTTGATGTAAATTCACTAACCCTATGCCGCCCGTCCGCATCTGCTTTCTGAGCAAGGATTTCCAAGCGTGATCGATATTCATTTAATGTTAATTCAGCCATACCGATTACCTCCTGACATCATCATAGAAAAGCGGATAGTCTTCCTCTTTACGTTCATTATTTATCGTAAGATTCTGAAGTTCATTTATTTTTTGGTTTATTGCCTCCCTGCGCATCTCTGATTTTTCTGCACTCTGAATACGTGCTCTGAGATGTGTATTTTGAATCCGAAGTTCATTTATTTTTTCCTGTTGACCAGATAACGCACGCTGCTGGATCGACAGTAATGCATTTAGCCGCTCATTTTTTTCTTTTTCGCTTTCCATCATATGAACAACCTCAGAGGCATAAGCCATCAGCTCAGACGTTGCAAGTTGGAACTTCGCAACGATCTGTTTGAAGTTTTCGTCCACAGAGTGAATTTCATCATCTGCTTCTTCTTTTTTGCCCATTACCGTGATGATATTGTGAAACATTTCTGCAAAATCAGATCCATGAGAAATAATACCTTCTTTTTCCTCCGCAATAGAGTTATTTTCTTCAATTTCCTCTACTGCATTTTCTACTGTATTTTCTGCTTCAATTTCATTCGTTTCATTTAGAGAATCGTTTTTCTCCTCATCAGAAACTTTTTGATAACATGCAATTTTTTGGTATAAAGCAAGCTGATCTGATTCCTTGTCAAACAACTCTTTGATCTGTGTCAAAGGAATATCCTTTTCGACCGCCTGGCTAAACACGATAATAAAATCATCTACAGTTTCATAATTTCCTTTACTTTTAAGGAAGTCGTCCACCCATTTTATATGTTCAGGCAGAATTTTTATATTACACATGATTCCTGCCAGATTAAACATATATCGTCTATCCTGGTTAAATTGTGCTGCATTCTCAGCAACATACTTTAACACGTCCTTACGGATCCCAAGCAACGGATCTTTGCGTAATGTGTTATACAAAAATTGATACAATACCCTATTATTCTCTTTTAATTGTGTAAATAGATTCTCTATTTCTGGATTATCTCTATCTTTTAGAGATAACAGTACCAATTTTTCATTCATAGAAGCCACCTCGTTTTTCATTTTTCTTTAAGTATAATCAATTTCAATTATCTTTTTGATGCAGAAAATACAACAAATCAATAAAAGTTTGTGGTAAAACAAACTTTCATCTTATTCATTCGTATCCTGACCATCAATAAGAACTTCATTCCCCCAATTTTCATATTCATCAATTCCAGCATCTCCTGAATTTTCAGAATCATTGTTCTGATTTACAATAATGCTTTGATTTGAGTTTTCTTTGCTCTGTTGCTCCATATCCTCGTTATCACTATTATTTTCGGTAGATGTAGATGAAGGATCTGATCCGTCCCCATTTCTCTTATCAACGCCAGTAGATGGATCATAAATTAAATTATCATTTTCATCATATAAGATAATTGGATCATTCCAATTAATATTTTCATCAAATTCTTTTCCGTTGTACAATGCTTCATCGCTTTTAGAGACGTATCGAAACATTCCAATGCCATCTACATAGTAATACCCTGTCTTAAACCAGCTTGGAATTGAGATTTCAATGCAATTACTATGTAAGAACTCATACCCATATGTTGTAAATGATTCCAAAAAACCAAAGGTATGTACATTAGCTGTCATCTTGAAATCTTGATAAAAAGTTCCAGTATACCACTCACAAACATATTCCTTATCCTTAATCAGCTTTGTAACTGTTCCACCTTTCGAAACCTCATTTTCGCGTACTTTTATTCCACCTATTTTATCCAAAAACAAATTAGACATCGAAGAAAAATTATCATTCAGTTGATTTGCATCTGAATTCGGACAAACATATCCATTAAACCCCTTACCGTCATCGTTACTAATGTGATAATGTCCACTTTCATCATCAAGCATATTGGCAACACCTATCGTATAACCATAATCTGCAAAACGCTCCCATGAAATTCCTGTATACGGAACATTATAGGACGATATATATATAAGTTTATCTTCCGAATATAAAGTAGGAATTTCTTTATCATTTTGACTAGTAAACCAAACAACATGTGTTACATAGGTATCTTTCCCCCAATTCAGAGTACCCGATGGACATAATTTAAAAACGTTTGTTGTAGATGATAAATCTTTGTCTATATCGTTTGTATTCGGATCATGCCATACGTAATAACAATTGTCTGATAAATCGTTCACTGTAGACGAGACATTTTTTTTCTGATTATTTTGATTGAAAGTTTCTAATTTAATTCCCCCTGTAGCAATCATAATTAAAACAAATATGACAATTCCTACAACAATTAGGATAAAATATTTTTTTTTCGTCATGCATTTTCACTCCCAACTTCAATGTAAGATACTTCTTGAATAGTATGATGAAGTTCATTTTTCTTTGTAGCTTTAAGAACAACTACCAATGCAATAAAAATAATAATTGAAATTGCTGCTATAATTCCCATTTTAATAAGAAGTTTTTTTTGCGCTTCATCAGAAAGTTTCTCCTGTTGTTGTTTTCTTAATTCTTCTTCTTTACGAATTCGCATTTCAGAATTGTGAAGTTGTTCCAAATCTTCGACTGGTTTTGAATAGTATGCTTTTGCCGGCTTTGAAATCAATAGCCTGAAATATTGAATTAAAGATAAATCTTCATTATAATTTCCACCAAAGGCAGTACCAATTAAAAGTGGGATAAATGTTAGAAACATGCTAAAATTCATTGATATATCAAATACGAAAGTTCCTACTAAATTGATTGCTATTGCAGCAACAATTCCACCTATAAATATTGCTTTTTGGGGTAAAGATTGATAATTTAAAAAAGAAATCCCCATAAAAGCATCCGTATTTATTTCTTCTAAGTTTACATTTCTATTCATTGATGCCATGTTTTTCACCTCGTCATTATAAAAATCTTGCTATTGTGCCATCCATAGTCTTAACCAATCCGGCTATAATCGTTGGCGTTACCATATTTTCTACAGCAATAAAAAGCACTTTTGTATTGATAGACGCATCATCTGGTGGGCTTATAAAACCACCATTTGTCAACGCCACCCCCAATTTTACACATACAACCATAAAGGCTCCGCTCAGGCATAACCCAAAAAATGTTTTGATGTAACTCGTAGCTACCCTCTCTGACTCATGCGATCCAGATGCCATTGCAACCGTAATGCTTGAAAACGGCAATATAACCAATGGCTTTAAGATTCGTTGATAAGCACAGTTAATAATAGATATACAAGCCGCAACAATTACACCAAGTGTTACTATTGCTGCTATGAAGAATAACAAGCGTGTCATTGCTATATCAAGAAATTCTTTTGCAAAAGCAATCAGATCTGATCCAAAACTCGTAAAATGTATCTGCGTCGTTGGAGATAGATCATTTACTTCCGAGATAATATTCTTCAAATCGTCCGACATCGTCATTGTATACGGAGCATCAGCATTAGTTGCAACTTTATCAGTTACTCCATCTGCAATTTGCATAAGATATCCCATTACATCCCATAGATTTGCAAGTACACCTATCATAAAGACAAATTTCAAAGTGTCATTTAGGAACTTTTTTAGTTGCTGTTCTGGAGGTGTCGAAATTACAGATTTGTAAATTGCAAATAGAAAAAAAACCGTAGATATTGGCAAAGCAATGTCTGATATAGCATCAAATATTGTTTTACATGTACTGTATACAGCCCCGTTTGCAGCCGTTGGAGAAGTTGTAAACAACGTCATGGCAATTTCGATCAAACTGTTCCATATATTATAAGCAGTATTAAAGATATCTTCTGTCATATTGTCACCGACTAAATGATGCACCAATCTTTGTAGTTGGTGCATCCCCTTCCCTCATTTTAACCTTACTTTCCTTGTAAAATTCCAATAATAATTGAACCACCACACATAATAGCACCAGCACCTATTGTTTCAGCCGCAGAATATTCCCCATTTTGATCTTTTTTTTGATATGATTGTGCAAACTTATAAATTCCATACATAATAATAACACCGCCAAAAGATCCAATAACGGCAAGTCCAACAGTTTTTAAATTGTTAATTGGGGCAAGATAGGAATTATTACCAGCAGCATATACCGGAATTGGATATGCAATTTCCAATGCGTACACTGCAGCCAATACAGCATGTTTGAATCTACCACATACACTTTTTACCTTATTGAAAAATTTCTTTACCATATTAATTTCCTCCTGCGTTTTGTTTTTTCATATTTGCCAGTCGATGGGCAAATGCCTGTATTTCATCAACCGCCATAGTTCCGCTAAAATATTTGATAATATTATCAAAAGAATATCCTGCTTCAACCAGTTCCATCAAAGCATTGATTTGAATCGGCTCAAAGCCGGCATTCCTAAGTCGCTGAATTACAATAATCTGATCATCGGAATATCGATCAAAATCAATCACATTCTTTTGATCTTCTTCCACTACCTCTTTTGTATTTTGTATAAGGTTCCGCCAAAATTCTTTTGTTCCTGCATTCTTACCTGGAATCTTGATATCGTGCTCGTCCAAAACAATCAGCGAATCCAATGCCATATCATCCAGATTGATAACCTGAATCCCCGCTTCTTCACACTGTTTCAAATAAATCTCTGCACCAGCACCAGCTTGAAAATCCGGTAGCTGCTCAAAAACCGTTTTATCATAATCGTATGCCTTTACTACTGGATCAATCTTTTTCTTTACCACATATGGATTCTTGCGCGTAAGAAGCGGACATAAAGGGCTGTTCTGAAACTGCACCTTATTAACCCAAAGCGGATTCGCACCCTTTACATTGATCGCACACGGTCCATCCTTTGCCATTCCATAGATATCCTGAGCCGGGAATAAATAATGTTCCATTACATCTTCATTCTCCGATGAGCTACCTTGCATTCCCCTAGTCAGTCCCGTTGTCTGCTTGTGGATAGTATGTTTTCCAAATTCCTCCGAAAGCGTTTTACAGCTTTCCTGATCAGGACCACCTAAAATAATTGTCGTCGACATATTAGATCTCAGATTCTTATCCTGATCATTTTGTGGGAACTTATCTTTTAACTGCAACAAGTTTTGGACGATAATCACAACACTAATACCTCTGGATCGCATTGTAGATGTTAATCCAACAAAAGAATCCGGTAATGTTACGTTATAGAACTCATCCATCAAAAAAGTCAGATGATTCGGTAGTGTCTGATGTAATGTCGGATCATTTTTTGTCAATGTATAAAGCTTGTCAATGAACAACGAATAGATCATAGAAGGAATCCAGTCAAAATGACGGACACTTTCCGAAGTAACCATATAGAGTATGTATTTCCCTGTTGGTGACCGTTTCGTTGACTTTCCACGTCCAAATGTTTCAATAAAATTCAGATCATCATTCGTAAGCAGATCCACCACGCAATCCAGCTTCATATACTTACAATGAGCATCGAGTGACGATACAATTGATGATGCGGTTTCCTGCGCATTGGTATAAATCTTTTCAACGTCCCGGAAACCTTTCAATTCTTTTCCATCATGATCTGCTTTCCATTGATTGTTTGCCCGGATAAAACGCTGCATCAAGCAATCTGGATCTGATATGTCAATTGCTCCTGTCTGTGGATTTGCTCTTACTGTATCGCAATTCAACAACTCTACAAAATTTTTCCAGTTCTGTTTTGATCTCGGATAAGTGTAATGCATTAAATAGAAAATATCCGTCAGCAATACTTGTGCCATATCCTCGAAAAACTGATCCCCGGTTGATGCATCTTTATTTTTTGTAGCCTTAAATAAAATCTCACATAAACTTAAAATATCAGACTCCGTTTCAATATAATCAAACGGATTAAAATGGTGGCTGTTTGTCATTCCGGCTTCTGATTCACAGTCAATTACGAAAACTCCGTACCCGTTATCTTCAAAAAACTGTCCTGTCTGTTGCGACAATTCCCCTTTTGGATCCGTAACAAGATAGCTACCGGCTAACTGCGACAGCATAGGTCGGCCAACCCGGAATGATTTACCTGTACCAGGAGGACCAATAATCTCAATGTTTAGGTTAGAGGTTAGTTTATTGTCAATATTTAGATAAACCCCTTCTCCTATCCAATAATTGTGTGTATTTACATATACCGGTTGTGCTGGTTCCGGAAGATCACCGAAATTGATTTTTACAACATTTTTTTGTTCATGATTGCCAAACTTTTTCGTAAAATCTGCCGGATTCCCCCATTTTGCATCTCCATACTCTCGTCCGGAAAACGGATGTTTAAATTTCGTAATATCCATCAGATATGCAAGTGACCATACAAACTCAAAAAGAAAAATAACCGTTGGAGTCATTTGCGTAAAGCCAACTATAAAATGATGTTGTTCAAAAACAAACATATAAAAATTGTTAAACCATTCTGATATGGAACAGTTAGGAACCCATGCAGCTCCAAAGAGTATAGCTGCATAAAATGCGGCACAAAATCCGATGATATAATGAATCAGCTTCTGTTTAGGAGTATCCTGTTCATTCATAACCATATTTCCCATAGGCTATCTCCGTCCTGCTGGTCTGTTATGTGTCACAGCATTATCTTTTGTAATGCCAACAGCCTCTCCAAGAACTTCATTTATCTTCTGTTGCGCTTCTTTTGTGCTAATATTAACCTCCGTTTTCGCACGATCTGTCTTTTTCACAAAAGTAACATCCGAATCATCATTGATGCTGAACTTTGCCATTCCATTATTGGTCATGCCTTCTCCGAAAATCTTGGCAAAAGTAATACTCTCATCATCTGATAAACGCATGCATAATCGCCCATTTTGTCGCGTAAGCATCTTAGGATCACATACAAGTTCAACATTCTCATTTTTGACAGATGCAGAAGCAAAGCCTTTCTTATGTTCCGACACAGCATTCAGAACCTCGTGTTTTACTTCTGCCGAACTAAAAACCTCTTTTCCCTCTCTTAACCGTTTTTCTACATTTTCCTGCGCTGGAGATTTGATTTTTCCATGATACTGCAGATATGCTTTTAGTTTTTCTTCCGTATTAAACGCCCGGCATTCTGTTTCTTCCAGGACACCAGCTTTATCCATAAGTTTTGGAAGCTCTGTCCGGTTCCACTTGTCCTTTGTCATATCCTTATCTGAGCATCGGTAAATTTCTCCGTTTTGGGTTTTTACTGCATAACTGCTATATGCAACTCCCGTATCCGGATCAATTCCAAAATTACGAGTGATAATTGCTCCTGTGTCGGGAACATAAAACATATATTTACTTTCAGGAACATAGTTATTATCTCTGATCGGCTGCAAACTTTCTTTCGCACCAATCTTTGCACCAAGTTCAACACCTTTTTCGTACTCCGCCATAGCAATCTCCGGACTCTTGGCAAAATCGGTACCTTCGGACTGACGAATGTAATCCTGGATCGTTATCGTATTATCCTCTTTGCTCGCCACATCTTCGTCATAATCAACCCATTTCCCAGCCTCACTCTTTGCCTGTTGGAGATTTTCAATTCTTGTCTCTGTCTGCTCCCGCTCTGCGTCATTCTTACAATTTAAAAGTTTTTCCATTTCCTCATTGATATGCTTGTCATATCCGGATACGATTTTCCGATCCGCCTCCAGCCGTAATCCTGATACAGACTTGTAAATCTCCGACCACACAACAGCCTCATGTGCCGGTATCAGGATAGGTCTTAATCCATCGTTGGATATGAAATCAGAGGTTTTCGCAAAATGCATTCCTTTCTCCGATGCCATTTTTGTGACCAAATCAAAATCTGCTTCTCTAATTTCCAATACCTGCGGCGGATTTCCCTCACTCAGCTTGTAAATATCTGTAACAAATTTTTCGCCACCACTAATCAGTTTCTTTTCCGCTCTGTTCTCTTTACTTTCTGCCATCTTGTTTGAACCGGAACGAATCAAAGCTCTCAACGCCCTTGCCAAAAACTCTGCGACCTCCAAAGAGGCTTTAAATACAAGTTTTACACCATCTACTTCCATAGCTAAAACTTGTGCTACATCATCTGCCATATATCTTCCTCCTTACGATTGATGCACACAATTTTAGCAAGGATGAAACAGATTTATGTTTTGCAAAAATATATAATTTGCCAGAAAAATTGCATAAAATCAACATTTAGGAAATAAAAAGAATATCCCGCGTGAAAGCGGGATAAATTTAGTAAATGCTAAACAAGAATTGTGTTCTCATATCTTTTTTGTTATAATTCTATGTGGATTTATACTTATTACGGTTAAATATTGCAACCCTATTTTGTATCACATCAATGGTCTGCTAATATTCACAATATTTGCGGTCCTGACATCCCCATACACAACCCCCCATCTGGTTCCTCGTGCTTCTACCATTTTATCAACTCCATTCACTCTACCGACATAGATTGCAACATGATAAATTCCCATATACCGTCCATTATTGGAATTTCCATAAAAAATCAGATCTCCCGGTTTAAGATCTCCGGTTATGGTCTTTCCAGCATCCATCATTGCATGACATTCTTCTGCTGCGGAATATGCCCCATTATTCGATATATTAACACCAATGCTCCTATACGAACGATACGCCAACGAGGAACAGTCAAATATATTCACGTTACAATTGCCATGATATTCCTGATCATAGGCACACCCAACCTTCGTTAAGCCGTAGCGTATCACCTGCTCCTGATCAGAACTAAAATCATCATAATTATCATACAATGCCTGGATAATATCTTCTATCTGTTCGTCTGACAGAGAACTGTATACATAACCGTCACCAGTTACATCAACATTCTCATAGGTTTCATCACCACCATCCGAACCCAGGAGCCCACCAACAGCAGCAAATGTGGACATCGTAATTGTAACAATCAAAAATACAAAACAAATAGGAATAATAAGAGGAGTGATCAATGATGCAATAGTTTTCATCAACGATAATCCTATTTTTTGGGCTACATGTGTTGCCGATTGCTTAAATGTATTAACAACCGTCGTAAGCAAACCGGCACTTCCGTCTTTCAAAAGATCTCCGGATGTCTGTCCTGATAAATCCCCTACCTGATTATGAAGATCTTTTTTGCTCTCTAACATTTTTGCCACAGCTGTTCGTGTTGCTGCTTTCTTAACTTCTTTACGTTCTTCCTTCTTTGCCGCTTTGTGCTGGGATTTACTCTGCTCCAATTTTTCCTGTCTGGTCAACTCTCCGGCCACATCATTCCCCGATTCTTTTTTTGATGATGATTGTTGGCTTTGGTTGGTTGGTGTTCCTGTATTTTCCGGATTCTTTTCATTTACTTTCAGAAAGAGAGTTTCCTCTCCCCCCTCCATACCTCGTTCTCCAAATTTTTGTTCTATCGGTACGAGGAACGGTCGTTGTTCATCAGAAAACTGACCATTTGAAGATTTGAAGTAGTCTTCTACTCTTTTATTTTTATCAGTATCTTCTGTTTTGTTATCAGTTTCATTTTTTTCTTTCTTTACCTCCTCCTGCCGTATTTCCTTTTTTAACTGTTTGATATCCTTTTTTTCTTCTTTTGCAATATCCCGATATCTATATGATTTTCTTAAATGACGTTTTGCATCATGTAGAAAAATAGTCTCAACTTTTTTATCTGTGAACGATGACAAAGTCTCATTTTCCTC
>ULLK01020099.1_pt1 | contig 34444 bp, 49 predicted proteins | sample 1951411 | NCBI WGS metagenome assembly ULLK01 (sample SAMEA4835526, study PRJEB28245) | human gut metagenome | biome: gut microbiome; material: fecal sample | place: Denmark | collected 2008 | reverse complement strand
CTGCAGGGTACGGTTACTATATCCTCCATATATCGGGTATGGGCGTCACTTACGGTTCCCTCATCGGCCTGATCTTTCTCTTTCTCTGGATCCATCTGGCAGTCCAGATTATTCTTGCCGGCGGTGCGGTGATCATGGCATGGGAAGATATGCGTCACCGGCGCCTGTAAGAATATTTCCGGTGGCCGGCCGGAAGAATTACAGACATCCAAAATAAAAAGTGATAAAATAATGGGAGTAAAATTGAGAAACCCGTTGTGACAGGAGGAAATGAAATGCAGATCCAGGTAATCGACCATCCGCTTATTCAGCACAAATTGACGATTATGCGCCAGAAAGAAACCAGTTCCGGTGATTTCAGAAAGCTTCTGAAGGAAATCACACTGCTCATGGGATATGAACTGACTCGTGACCTGCCTATGGAAGATATAGAAATTGAAACGCCCTTGGAAGTGATGAAAGGGAAACGCGTGGCAGGGAAGAAAGTAGGGATCGTCCCCATCCTCCGGGCGGGATTTGGAATGCTTGACGGGCTTCTGGAACTCGTTCCTTCCGCCCGTGTAGGTGTCATCGGTCTGTACCGTGACCCCGTTACGGCAAAGCCTGTGGAATACTACTGCAAACTTCCCGATGTGGAAAACCGTGATTTCATATTAATCGATCCGATGCTGGCGACCGGAGGAAGCGCCGTGGCGGCTATCGACATGATGAAGGCGAAAGGTGTAAAGAATATAAAATTTATGTGCCTCGTCGCCGCGCCGGAAGGCGTACAACTCGTGAACGACGCGCATCCGGATGTGCCGATCTACACCGCCGCCCTTGACAGGCAGCTGAATGAAAAGAAATACATCCTTCCGGGACTCGGCGATGCGGGAGACAGGATTTTCGGGACGAAGTAAAAGAAAGAACAGAAATAAAAAATGTCCGCCTTTATTTACGTGAGGCGGACATTTTCATCAGAAAGGGAAAACATGGAATTATTAGATTTACGATTCAGCGAAAAGACACTGAAGATTTTAAAAGGGATGGCGGGGCAGGTTTTTGAAAAGTATCGATGCGATCCGTCCATTTTCCATCCTGTATATCTCCTGCCCGTCGGTATTTATGCCGGCGGAAAATGCTATATAATGACGCAGGAAATAACGGACAAGGCGGCCGGCGGAAAAAAGACGGATGTTTTGGAATGGATTTTCCGTGAAGCAGAAGAAAAAGAAATCCACTCGAGCCGCCCTGCCGTGGTGCAGGAAGATCATGCCCTTCAAAAAGAAATAAAAGAAGTGCGGATCATCAATGAGAAGAAGACGCTTTCCCGCTGTGGTAAAGCGGAATACCGCGTGTATCTTACAAAGGCAGTCCGCTTCATTTTTGAAAAGGGATACCTGCAGATCAGGAAACCTGTTTATTTCTCCCCTTTCCTCAATTTGGAAGATGATGGGGAAGAATGCAGGGAATGGGAAAAATTGGACAATCTTCCTGAAGAATGGGAAGAAACATATGATGTAAATACGGAAACAGAAATCTTGGCTTATAAGAAATAAAGGCCCCTCTTTCGAGAGGGGTTTTATCGTGGGTGTCTCGCAGTAAAAAAACCTCCTTGCGGAGGCTTGAAGTTGAAACGTTATTTTTTGGGCGGATAGGTTTGGAATCCGGCAGGGGAAAGCCGGGCTGTTTTCAGCATATAGATCATGATGCCGAAGACAGTAACGAGCGTCCCGTAAAGAATGATATCCCATCCGCAGCCGTAGACCGCGTATACGCTGTATACACCGCCGATGATAGCTGCTATATTCGGCAGTTTTGCTTTTGCTGCAGAGATGCCTTCTGCTTTCTGCAGATCGGGAACGGCAGCCATGGCAAGCAGGTAGGGAATGAGATTGACCATGACGGCAAGATTGATAAGGACATTGAACTGCTTTAACAGAGAGGGGCTGATTGTAGACAGCGTCAGTAGGGACTGGATACAGACCAAGGTCCCGATTGCCATGTAAGGCGCATAGAAACGATTGACTTTCCGGAGATAGGAGGGAAAGTGGCCGATGGTGGCAGCCTCTCTTACCACCTCGGAGATGGTGAATTGCCATGCGGTGAGGGATACGAAGCAGGAAATAACAAGCATGGCAGATACCATGTGTCCCACCGTATTTCCGAACATGGCTGCGTAAGCAAGGCCGAAAGGCGCACCGGCAGATACCAGCTCTGTATGAGGAACAAGCCCCCCGATAATCGCCGTGGAGGTCATGTAGCATACACCGGCAATCATCGTTCCTGCCAAAACAGCGACAGGCACATTCTTTTCAGGGTTTTCCACCGTGTCGGAATTGGCGCAGGCTGTTTCGAGACCGAGGAATGCCCAGAGAATGACGGCGATGGAATCGCGCATGGTGAGATAGAAAGGCATATCATGAGGGTTCCAGGCAGCCACATAGATGTCCGGGCTGAAAAAATACCAGCCGCAGAGAAGAAGGCCGATGACCGGAAGAAGAATGCAGATCATGCCCAAAGAGGTGAATTTGCCGAATTTTTTCGGTCCGACAAGGCTGATGGAAGCGGCGATGGCAAGCGTGCCGATGGTTGCCAGACAAACTTCCATGGGAGAAAGGTCAAAACCGAAAACGTAAGAACCGTAGCTGACTACGCCGGTGGCGATAGCCACGTTGGCGATAATCAGGGAAATGGCATAAGTGTAGTTGGAAAGGAAGTTTCCAAGACGGCCGAACCGGTATTCCGCGTAACCGCCCATGCCGCCTACCTTTTTGCTGTACATGCCGCATTTGGCAAAAGCGTAGGCAAGAATAGTAGCGCCGATAGAGGCAAGAATCCAGGCGAAAATGGAAACCGTACCGATTTCCGCGAGTGTTGCCGGCAAAAGAATAATGCCGGATCCCATCATGTTGATGGCGGTGACTGTGGTGAGCTGTACCACTCCCATTTTTCTGCTTTCAGACAATGTAGTTCCCTTCTTTCTCGTACCAATTTCCGACACATGTTCGGAACGGGGGAAGATATTTGTCCGGAATCTCACCGGAATGCCCGATTTTCAGGCATAGGCAATCCCCATTTACTTTCGTTATGGTGAAAGAAACAGGGAAACAAAGAAAACCGTTCACTTCGAGAAGTGCTCCGCAGCTCAGCTGCACTTTCATGCAGGGCGCGTAATATTTTTGCTGAAAGAAATATACCACAGATAAACAGGAAGTACAATAGGAAATTTCAAAAAAATATATTTCTTTATCCTTGAGGACTTTTGAGGACCTTTGAGGAGAAGAAAGAAAAATGAAGAAAAACGAAAAAAATGGAACGCTATCGGATATTGATATGGATTGGCGTGATACATCATGATACATTCAGATTTCCGGGGGCTATAAAAATAGGAATCTTGAAACACCGTTTTTATCGGTTTTTTTAAAAATATCTGGGGGAGGATAATGATTTCAAAAATGGATATTTATTCATTCTGATAAATATGTTGCAAAAATAATGGATGCAGTCCGGGATCCGATTGTCCTGTGAGAGGCTGAAATCTCCTCATTTCTCCCTATATGGACTTTATTTGCCCGAAATGATTTTGAAATTGATAAGAAGCCTTATGTAATTGAGAAAATGATATTTTTTCTTTTTATGGGTACAGAATTTTTTTATAAATAAAGAATGGGGAAGATCTCAACCCGGTAAAGGAAAAACGGGAAGAGGAAATCTGTTTCCTATGACAGAAATGATTTTGGAAGGCAGGCCTCTATTTCTGTTTGTAAAAAAAGACTTTCCAAACGGAACGGGAGTCGTAAGGAACGGTTCTTATCAAATTGACAATACATTTTTATCTGCTTATACTTAATGATATATCCTTATAATGGGAATTTTATAAAATATTTATAGAAAAAGGAGCAATTGGCATGGCAGAATTGCAGCATACACTTGTGACAAAAGAAGGTCTTGAAAAATTACAGAAAGAATTGGATGAACTTCGTACAAAGACGCGCGGCGAGGTAGCACAACGTCTGAAAGAAGCCATCGCTATGGGCGACCTTTCTGAAAACTCCGAATATGATGATGCAAAAAACCAGCAGTCTTTCGTAGAAGGACGTATTAAGGAACTGGAACAGCAGATCCGTACGGCGGAAATTATTGACAGCGGCAAAAAAGGGAGAAAGAGCCGCGTCGATGTAGGAATGACGGTAACCATTGAAGCGCTGGAAGACCATGTGGAAGAAACGGTGAAGATCGTGGGCAGCACGGAATCGGATCCTTTTGAAGGGAAGATTTCCAATGAGTCTCCTGTCGGCCGCGCACTGATGGGTGCCAAAGCGGGGGATATTGTAGAAGCGGAAGCGCCAAGCGGTGTTGTAAAGTATAAAGTTATTAAAATCAAAGCATAAATTTTTATTGCTGATCGGTTACATATAGAGAGAGGTTTTGGAATGGAAGAGAAACTGAATGACCAGATGCTGATCCGAAGAGGGAAGCTGGAGAAGATCGCCGCATTAGGGTTTGAGCCTTACGGCGGAAAGTATGAATGCACCCATCACAGTGAAGATATCCATGCGAATGCGGCTGCTTTAGAAGCCGGTGAAGAGCATGTCAAAGTGGCAGGCCGTATTATGATTATCCGTGGGCACGGAAAAACAGCATTCTGCACGCTTCGTGATGAAAAAGGGGATATCCAGCTTTATTTCCGGAAAGATACTGTCAGTGAAAATGAATGGAATCTCTTCAAACTGGTAGACATGGGAGATATCCTCGGAGTGGAAGGCACTGTATTCACTACGCACACGGGAGAGACGACCATCCGTGTCCTGCACTTCACCATGCTTTCCAAATCTCTCCGCCCGCTTCCGGAAAAGTGGCACGGCCTTACGGACAAGGAACAGCGCTACCGCCAGAGATATCTTGATCTTATCGCCAATCCCGATGTAAGAAAAACATTCATCAAGAGGGCGAATATGCTCCAGGCTATCCGGAACTGGTATACCGCACACGGTTTCCTCGAAGTGGAAACGCCGGTTCTTCAGCCGCTCTACGGCGGTGCGAATGCAAGACCTTTCATGACGCATTTCAACGCGCTGGATATGACCATGTACCTCCGCATTGCGCCGGAACTTTATTTAAAGAGACTTCTTGTCGGAGGGTATGAACGCATATTTGAAATCACCCGCAATTTCCGCAATGAAGGCATGGATACCCGTCATAATCCGGAGTTTACCGCTATTGAAACATACCAGGCTTACGGCGATATCGATGATGTCATTGACCAGACGGAACAGATCGTGGCAGCCTGCGCTATGGCTTCTTACGGCACTACGAAATTCACCTATGAAGGAACAGAAATAGATGTGGCAGGCCCATGGCCGAGACTCACCATGGCAGAAGCGGTAAAGAAATACACCGGTGAAGACTTTGATGCCTGCAAGACCATTGAGGAAGCACGTGCCATCTGCGACAGACTTCATGTGGAATACGGTGAATTTGACGGTTTTGGCAAGCTTCTGGCAGCTGCTTTTGACGACTATGTAGAAGAACACCTTATCCAGCCTGTCCACATTACAGAGCATCCCATTGAAGTATCTCCGCTGTCCAAACTGGATCCCAAAGATCCGAGATATACCATCCGTTTCGAGTCTTATATTTATGGACGCGAACTGGCAAACGGATTCTCCGAATTAAATGATCCGCTGGATCAGAGGGCGCGTTTTGAAATGCAGGTGGAAGAAAGAGAGCATGGCGATGATGAAGCGCATCCCATTGATGAAGACTTCCTTACTGCTTTGGAATACGGTATGCCCCCGACAGGCGGACTCGGCATCGGGCTTGACCGTCTTTTCATGCTCATGACCAATTCTTCCAGTATCCGAGACGTTCTTCTTTTCCCTGCGATGCGGCCGGAAGGCGACCAGGGGAAAACGGAAGTGAAGGAGGCCGTCCCTGCCGTTCCTGAAAAAATTGATTTTTCCAAAGTAAAAGTAGAACCTTTATTTGAAGATACGGTTGATTTCGAAACTTTCAGCAAATCGGACTTCCGCGCAGTGAAAGTCAAAGACTGCACAGCGGTCAAGAAGAGCAAGAAACTTCTTCAGTTCACACTGGACGATGGATCCGGCAAAGACCGCACCATCCTTTCCGGCATTCATGCCTTCTATGAACCGGAAGACCTCATCGGCAAGACGGTGATCGCTATCGTGAACCTGCCCCCGAGGAATATGATGGGCATTGACTCCTGCGGTATGCTGCTTTCTGCAATCCATGAAGAAGATGGTGAAGAAAAACTTCATCTGCTCATGGTAGACGACCATATCCCTGCGGGAGCGAAGCTGTACTGATATCTGATAAAACAAAAGCACTTACTGGACGGTAGGTGCTTTTTTACGGATTGGTATAGAGGGAAGGGAAGAAGAGGAATTTATGGAAATACGCAAAGCAACGATAGATGATTTGGCATTGGTATCTGCGGTGGAAGCGGAGTGTTTTCCTCTTGCCGAAGCGGCGACGAGAGATTCTTTCAAAGAGAGGCTCACTTATTACGGCAATCATTTCTGGCTCCTCTTTGAAAAGGGAAAACTGATTTCCTTTGCGGACGGTATGGTGACAAACCTTGCGGATCTTACAGATGAAATGTATGAGAACGCAGACATGCATGATGAACATGGCGCATGGCAGATGATTTTTGGGCTGAATACGGTTCCTGCCTGCCGGAAGAAAGGTTATGCGGGACTGGTACTCCGCCGCGCTATCCATGATGCGGAAAAGGAAGGAAGGAGAGGTCTTGTCCTCACCTGCAAGAAAGAACTGATCCATTATTATGGCAAGTTCGGTTTTCTTAACGAAGGAATATCTGTATCGGTTCACGGCAATGTGGTGTGGTATCAGATGCGCCTTACTTTTTAAGGGATAAAAGACAGAAAACAGCTGACAGAAGATAGAAGTCAGATTCATGCTTGCAGTCTTCCTCACCACGGTAATAGATCCTTCGCATAGCTCTAGATGACGTTTTAAGAGTAGAGTTGCTTTTATCAGGGGAAACCTAAACGGAAATCAGCTATCGGCTAACAGAAGTCAGCGGTCGGAAAACGGAAAACAGTATTATGACACTTTTTCTTACAGCGTCATTAGTACCATATAAGTGTAGCAAAGAGAAATACAACATTTCCCCTGCTGCACTTATTTTATTATAGTAAGGAAAGCAGCTGGTCTGACACCCCGTCATTGGGTTTTCCGAACGATCACAAGAATACTTTGTAGAGAAAGCGGTAAACGATAATTGTTATGAAGAGTGAAAAATCTATTATGCTGATGACAGAAAACGGAAATCAGCTGACAGAAGACGGAAAACAGAATACGGAATCATGCTTGCCGCTTTCGTCATTACGGTAATAGACTCTTCGTTTCACTCTGAGTTACGGTTTTAGAGCTTTCAGCTGCCAGCTTCCGGTTGTCGGCTTTAATCTCGTAGCTAACAGACAACAAGACAGAATCATTGCTGGTACACTGACTGACGTTTGACAGGCAGTGTTGCTTTTATTGGTACTCGACAGATGAAAATCGAAAAATCCCTTACCGATGCGCGGCAGGGGATTTTTACGCAGGTTCCTGTATTTTTTCATTGGCCATGTCTGAATATATTTTGATGGCGCGGCCTTTATAGTCCGTCATCATGAGTGTATCCGGGAGGTCGCTGATCTGTTGGGATTCTTTGTCTTGCTGTCCCACCCCCAGTAGGTAAACATGGCTTTTTATCTTCATATGACAGGATAGATAACGGAACGGAAACAGAAATCCAATTCTTCCGGCGTCTGTTTCATACGGTTTTTTACCCACCACTGGACCATTTCCACAAAACTGCCTGTAATGTGGTTCAGAAGAAATTCATCGGGAATATCCTTTTTCTGATGATCTGAAGATTGGAGAATATATATGCTGATGAGACTGCGCAGGCTGTCCCGGAAATATTTAAGGAAGATATCGCTGCTTTCGGAAATAAGCAGGTCTTTGATGTGGTAAGAGTTATCCTTGATATGCTGGAGGATGTGGCAGAAAACAGGATCCGGCACACCGGGGGCATTGTGATGGTCTGCAGGGAGGTCATGATTCATGACGCCGTCGATGATATGCCGGAAGAGTTCCGTGCACATGGCGTTCAAAAGGTCGTCTTTCGTTTGGAAGTGGGAATAAAAAGTGCTCCGCCCGATATTCGCGCGGTCGATGATGGTTTGTATGGTAATGCGTGAATAAGATTCTTCGGATAAAAGCTCGCTGAAGGCGTCAAAAATGGCGGTTCGCGTTTTTTGCTGTCGTCTGTCCATAAAAGCTCCTGTGAAATATTTCTCAAACAATTTGTTTCTTATTGGCTATATTATCACAGTTTGTCTTAAGTTTAAAGATAAAAATCCGGTAACTAAAACTTGAGAGTATTACATATCCTGTTTTGATGTTGTATAAAAAATCGGGTAAAATGATGCACATTGAGATTATTATAAATAAATGATAGTCTAAAACGAATAGGTGTGAATGATTTCTACTTGTTTAAAGGAGGAAAAATGGAGTTAAAAGAAACAGGGAGAATACATAGTCCTTATGAAACAGTAAAAGAAGCGCCGCGGCAGGGAAAGCTTTCTGATAAATTTTGTGAAATTGAAATCTTTCCGGCTTATGAAGCGGCGCTTCTTCATGTGGAGGAAGGAAAATATTATGTTGTTTTATATTTTGCCCACAAAGCTGACCGCACGGCCCTGCAAACGGTGCCGCCCTGGGCAAAGGAACCTTACGGCGTATTTGCCAGTCGTTCGCCGCACCGGCCGAATCCCATCAATTTATGCGTGGTCAAGCTGGTAAGGCGGGAAAAGAACAGGCTTTTTGTAATCGGGCTGGATGCCGTTAACGGAAGCAGCCTGATTGACATAAAACCCTATGTGAAAGAACTGGATGAAGCGGAAGCGTAGGCAATAAAAACAGACACTGCGGAAATACAATTTCATAGCGGTGTCTGTTTTTATTGCCTGTAAACAAATAATACAGCTTATTCAAAAAATGCGGTGCATGCCATGACCAGGTAAGCGGTATCTTTCGTGCCTGCTGTTTCATAAGAGGAGTGCATGGCGAGCTGGGGAAGTCCGATGTCCACCGTAGGCATGGAAACCTTGGTATTGGAAATATTTCCCAGGGTGGAACCGCCGGGGATATCGCTCCTGTTCGTAAAGACCTGTGTCGGCACTTTTGCGCGGCGGCAAAGGTCGCGGAAGAAGGCGGCGGAGAATCCGTCAGTGGCGTATTTCTGCTGGGCATTGAATTTAATGACGATACCTTCATTCAGGCGCGGCGCGTTTACGGGATCGGCATATTCTCCATGATTCGGATGGAGCGCGTGGCCGTTGTCGGCGGAAATCATGAAGCTTCGGGCAATCATGGCCTGTGTTTCGTCATAGCTGTAACCCAAAGAACGGGAGATCCTTGCCAGTGTATTCTTGAGGAAGGTGGCACCGGCGCCCTGATTTGTGGCGCTGCCAACTTCTTCATTATCGAAAAGGGCGTAAACACAGATATGCTTTTCCTTTTTTCCTGCGGTGAATCCACGGAACGCGGCGAAAGCGCATTGAAGGTCATCCAGCCTGGCGGAAGAAATAAATTCATGCCGCTCTCCCCACAGGGTTCCCTCTATACGGGAATAAAGGTACAGGTCATGGCCTAAAATATTTTCCGGCGCAACCTGTGCCGCGGCGGCAACGGCATCTATAAAGGACAGGGAATCGTCCGCCGTCCCGTAAAGAGGAAGGAGATCCTGCTGTATATTCCAGGCGTGCCCGCCGTTTGCAGTACGGTCCATATGGATGGCGACGGAGGGAATGACGAGTGTCGTCCGATCGAGATTGACCAGTTTGGAAACGAGTTTTCCATTTTCCGAAACGATGATACGGCCTGCTGCCGACAGGGGGCGGTCGAGCCAGGTGGACATGATCATGCCGCCGTAGCCTTCCACGTTCAGCCGAACATACGCAGCGTCGCGGAGTTCGGGATTTTCTTTGATTTTAAAAGAGGGAGAGTCGCCATGGCTTGCCGTTATTCGGAACGCATGGCCGCCGTCTTCAGGGATGGTAAATGCCATGAGGGCGGAGCCGTTTCTTGTGACGACATATTTCCCGCCTCTTTCAATCTGCCACGGGTCTTCTTCCCGTATTTCCGTAAAACCTGCATAAGAAAGCGCCGTCCGGATGCTGTTTACAGCATGAAAAACAGACGGTGCTTTGGCAATGAAGTGGAGCAGGTCGCGGTTTATTTCTTCATAAACGGCGTCCATGGCTTACTTCTTATGTACTTTTCTCTGGTAGACCGCTTCTGCCATCTGTGCGCGTTCACGGATAACGGGATTGGTGGAGTTGACGGAGGTCGCGGAGAAGTTGCTCTTATAATGGAGTTTCTTTGTGGTCTTTTCCATTTCTTTCACCTGGATGGTTCCGGCGGTTCTGTCATAGACATAAGTATAAGTGCAGGCGCCGTCAGGAAGCTGTTCTACCGCAACGAATTCCAGTATGTCGTGGCCATCGGTGGTCGGCTTGTACCGTGCTTCAGCAAGGTCAATGGTAACGGTTTCGCTGTACTTCCACAGTTTTTCAGCGGAAACCGGCATGGTCATGGTTGCGATGACTGCTGCCGCACCAAGGGCTGTCAATAATTTTTTCATCAGGTTCACTCACTTTCAAAATATAAAAAAGTAGTTTAAAACTGTTAATATTATATCATATGGAGTTACAGTAAATATAGTTTTGTTTGACGCTGCTGCGGGCTCTGCGTACAATGGGAATAATGGAAGCTATAAGGAGGTTCTATGAATTATCGCTGCATCGTACAGTATGACGGTACCCGTTACGAGGGCTGGCAAAAGCAAAAGCGTACGGAAGAAACGATTCAGGGGAAATTGGAGAAAACTCTTCGGAAAATAACGGGGGAAGAGGTGCAGGTCATCGGCGCGGGACGGACAGACGCCGGGGTCCATTCGCTGGGACAGGTAGTGAATTTCCATCTGAAAGGGAGATGGAAAGCGGAAGAATTGGAAACGGCTTTGAATGGGTATTTGCCTGACGATATTGCTTTGAAGCATATGGAGACAGCGGAGGAACGATTCCACAGCCGTTTCAGTACTTTGGAGAAAACATACCGTTACCGGATCCGCACGTCGACGGAGAAAAATGTGTTTGAACGGCGCTTCGTGTGGCAGTATGGAAAGCCTCTTGATGTAGAAGCAATGAAGAAAGCGGCAGCATTTTTAATAGGAACTTATGATTTCACTTCCTTCTGCGGAAATAAGAAAATGAAAAAGTCTGCGGTCCGCTGTATTTCCAAAATTGAAATGAAAGAAATAAAGGGAGAACTGCAGATCGATTTTACCGGAGACGGTTTTCTCCAGGGCATGGTGCGCATTTTAGTGGGAACGCTTGTGGAAGTGGGCGAAGGGAAACGGAAAGCGGAGAGTATTCCCGCCATACTGGAATCAAAAAGCAGGGAGAAAGCAGGATTCACTGCGCCGCCTCAGGGATTGATTCTTGTTTCGGTAAGGTATGAAATATAGAACGGAAGAAGCACTTCATATCCGGTAATTCACACGGATTCGGGTGTTTCTTTTATGCTATAAAAAGGTATAAGCTGAAAAGTCCCCGTTATTTGGGGACTTTTTGTGTAGACGGCAGACAAACGGCAAAAATTCATTTGTACATGGTTTCTATATATTGGTCTGCTTCTTTGCGAATATCATCTGTGTAATGAATATAGGTAGCTGCTACGGTAGCGACATTATCCCCTAAAACAGCCGCAACAAGATTAATATCCTTTGATTTTGACAAAAGCATGGTAGCAAAGGTATGCCGCAAAGTATGAACAGAGATACCCTGTTTTAATCTACGCAGCTGCCTATTCATGAGTGGATGAGTGCTTGGTGTTGTAGGAATAATCCGCCCGTCAATGGATATAGGGGCGGTCTGTTTCCATTCATTTAACTTGGCGGCCAATTTTGTATTCATGTGTATAGTTCGATTTCCGTTCCGTGATTTTACGGCTTTAAATCCCCGTTTTTGGGGTGATATCCAATTGTATTGCTTATCTATGGTAATTGTTTGTCTTGTTAAATTAATACTGTTCCATGTCAATCCGGCTATTTCTCCGTACCTCATGCCGGTATTTAAGGCGATGAAAGCAATCATGTAAAAAGTGGGGGTGGCGCTTAATGCATCCAGCAGTTGCAATGATTCTTTTTCAGTCAATGCTTTTATTTTCCGGATGGTTTTATCTTTTGTTTGTGTAACGCTATTCGCAGGATTTTCTGTAATAATTTTATACGGGTTAATAGCATAGTTAAAGATGGCACGAATCTGGGCGAAACGATTTTTCCTTGTGCCCTCACTAAAACGCCCCATATCTTGATAAACATTAATAACATCTCCGGCGGTAATTGTTCTTATTGGTTTATTGCACAGGGCAGGAATACAGAGAAGCATACTAAAATAGTTGTTTAGCGTACTGTATTCTAAAGAGGATTTCTTATCCCGCAGGTATATATTTCGTGTGAAATTCTCAAATGTAATATCCGCGAGTTCCGGATCGGATCCGCAGGCAGCATCTTCTTTTGCGGCAGCCAGTAATTTATCCTGATACTGCTTCGCCTCCCGCAGGGTTTTAAAGCCCTGCTTGGTTTTCTGCTTCCATTTACTGTTTACCTTGTAGGATAAAATGAGGCAGATACTACCGTTCTTCTCACGCGTCGAAAATGAATATTCCATAATAAAATCAGCTCCTTTTTGAAACGGGGCCGATTATGCTATACTATAAACGTAACCGGCCTGTGGTAGGGTTGTTACAACTGCCGGAAGGATACCCTTTATCGTTCCGGTTCCCGTCGTCATATGTCCGTATGGCGGCGGTTTTTACTTATTATGCAGTTGTAAGTCTATTTAAATATTGAGAGCCTTGACTTTTGAAATTACTAAAATCTGTAAATTGCTTATCCGCTGCATCTGTAATAAATTTTTGTGTTTTTTTTGCAAGACTCTCAAAATCTTCATGGACAACAACACCAGTGAAAGGTATGTTTGCCTTTTGGAGATTAATAAAAGACATAACAACTAAATCGGCTTTAGAATTTCCTGACACAGGATATAAATAAATTGGCTTGCAATTCGATTGTTGCAAAACATAATCTACAGTAATTTCCTCTCTATCCGGTATTGGAATAATATTTGCCTTTGGGGAGAACTCTTTAAAGCTGTCCAATATAAAATCTTTAAAATTGTTATAAAATTCAGATTTTTGAGAAAGTCGTTGATATTGCTTCATATCTGAAATTTTAGCGATTAACTGAACAAATTGCATGATTGTTGCATACATATTGTTTATTGAGGAACTGATAAATATATTTCCATTCTCAATGTCGGCACCGTTTTCTCTCAATATTTTGTTAAAAATCGTTTGCTTTGCTCTTGTAGTCAAATCGTATGTGTAAGATAAGCGCATTAAGGTTAAGCCAAAGTCGCATATATCAATTTTTCCGTCCAACTGTGGCTTTATAAAAATATCAATCATATCTCCATCTGGATAATAAGCCGGTAAAAATACTTGGTATGTGTTAGGACGGATCTCATCTAATCTGAAGCTATCATGAAATGCGGCAGCTAATGCAGTATTTAATTGTGTTAACATGTTGCCACCTCCTAACTAAATCGTCAACAATCAAATAAATCCATTTCGAGTAAGTGTGGAAAATCGCGTTCCCAATCTATTATATTACAATATTTCATAAATTTTAAAGTAGCGTCATCCATATTTACATAGCCGTTAGTTTCACTGATTTGGTGTGGATTGTATTTTTGATTTTGTATGTCAAGTAATGTAAGTTCATGAACATGAGGAATCCTTTGATGTTCAACGTTCCTGTTCTTTCCGTGCGCACCGTTAAACCTGACCAATATTATTCCGTAAGGATAGCTATCCGGTCTCCAGACTAAACCGATAGAAAAATCTTCCGTAAATTCACTGCTCTGTCTGATAAATATTGAGAATTTCTGTGGCGTAGTAAATACACTTTTCGCTGAAACCGCTGTAAAATCATTCCGCTTTGAATTGTTTATTTCTTTCATTGCTTTTTTGGGATGAGATATAATTTCTTTTTTGCAGTGAATTAGAGCCGTTAAAAGGTTGTCTGTCATGTTATCAAGTGTTGGAGGTTCTAAATTAAAATAGAGCATATTGGTCTCGTCATCCATAATTATCCTCCTTAAAAATAATATCGTTACGCCATAATAGGATGATTGAATAAACCTTTCAATAAAATAGGGGGATTTTCGAGGGAAAAATAAACTTGAATAAAAATTGACACAAACGATTTCGAACGATTTCAGACGATTTTCTGATGTAAATATAAACGGATTTTTCGTTTATATATTATTGAGGAATTAGCGGTGGATAATTCAATTTAACTCATCTTAACTCAATTTAATTCAATTTAACTCGTCTTCGTCAATTACTGTTTTTTGTTCTGGAATCATTATAGAAATAATGAAGTGTTTTATAAAGGCATTTGAAGATTATTCTAATGGATTTTTACCATTTTCCTTTTCTGATTCTTCTATTAGTTGTTTTTGAACTATTTTAGCAAGTTCGCGGCGTTCTTCTTGTGTCGGTGGCGGAGCATTGGGATCTAAAGGATTACACATGAAGCCTGTCATATTTTTCATGATATAGTCCAGATCATCAAGTCTGGGGTCATGTTTTGGCATTGGGATACCTTCTTTCTGTGTAGATCAATTTCCAAGCTTAATTATTCTGTTTTTCTAATTTAGAAATGCGGATATCTAAGTCGCTAATAGAGGTAAAAGCATACCCATCATCGGATATAAGGCCGATGGTCTTTGCCTGTTCATTTTTCATGTCTTCTTTTAGTAGATCAATTTCAAATTTTAATAAGCCTATCGATTTTTCGTTCCGATTTACAATGTCATAATTTTGGGATGGAATAGAGGCTTTCAATTCTGCGTTGATTTGGTTCAGTTCATCCATACGCTCCATCATAAGGTGCATGATAAGACCCATGAAAGCCATAATGACGAATAATAAAACTTGTGAAAATTTATACCATTTCAAGCTATCCTGATCCATAGTTATCTCCTTTTTGTTTATGTTAAATAATGTGATTTATTTAGATTGAATTCTTATAAGAGGGGATGTTTGGTAAATTCTTATATTCGTATTTTAAAAAGTAATAAGCAGATTCTATTGGCGTGTTTGATAATATCTCATAAAAAGGAGATGGTTGATAATTTTCATAAATAATATTTCCTTGAGGATTTATAACATTGGTATATAATATCTGGTATGTTTTTGTATTCATGAATAGTAGAATACGGCTATATGAAGTATAATCGTTATGGGGATTATCCGCTTTAGTTATGATTTGAACTGTATCTTCTGTGAAATACATGCTATCCGTATCTATATATTCAATTGACACTATTCCTAATATGGGCTCTGTATAAGTCTGAAGGTATTTCCAGTGTGTTGCATGTACTTGGCTAAATGTGATAAAAGCTATAACAATGGAAATAGATATTATTTTATTTAATAACATGAATTAATCCTCTCTTTTTTTACGTCTTGAAATATCTGTCGTTAAATAATTACCATGCATGTCGGGATTCAACAACTTTTCCGATAATTTGGATCGGGAGTTCTTCTATTTCTTCATTGGTGTAAAAATGCGGTTGATATACTTCCACATTCAGTCCGACAAGCATAATTCCTGTATCGGTCTTTTTTATTTGTTTTACGGTAGCTTCATCACCATTTACAAGTACAATTGCCGTATCGCCATTATCTACATCATTCTGCTTACGGACAATGACAATATCACCTTCCAGTAGTTTTGGCTCCATAGAGGAGCCTTTGATTCGCAAGGCGAAGTATTCTCCACCGGCAGCCATCTTAGTGGGAAGTTCTTCCCATCCTTCAATATCGGTAATAGCTTCTACTGGGATACCAGCAACGACTTTTCCTAGAATAGGAATACGTATACCTTTACGAGTTGAATATCCTTCGGCAGATTTATCTTCTATAAGGTCAGATTTTTCAATATGGAAATAATCAGCCATCATTTCAATTTTATCAATTCTAGGGTAATTAACTCCTGTTTCCCATGATGTGAAAGTTGTATATGCAAATCCCAAATCTTTACATATATCACTTCTACTTTTCTGATACAAATCCATATATTTTCTCAAATTTTTTGAAAAGACCTTTTTATTTCCCAAGTCACTCATTCAATCACCCCCAATCATATTTACATATATATTACAGTTTACAGGTAAGAAAATCAAGATTAATTTTAAAAAATTACATTTTCCCTGTTGACTTTACAGTTTAAATGTAAAAATGCAAAACAAGAAAGGAGAGGACGAGAGTGGAAGAGGTAAATATCAATGGTTATGTCTTAAATAAGAATTCGCATGAAAACTACAAGCGTGCAATGCTATTCCACGTTTTTGATGTACTGGATGTGGACCTTTTTGAAGAAGTAAAACGATATGAACGATACAGGGGAAGATATTCAAAAGAAAAACAGCACGACGGAAACGCGCTGTCTTCTTGGTTCCTTATTCCTGGGGTAGTGATAAAAGATTGTCTAAAATTGTGTCATTTGCTTCAGAGGCAACGTATTTTTCGCCGTTTTTACTGATTCGAGGTTCAAGGAACGGCATATTCCCGCGATTAACTCTTATGCTGTGCGGATGAGTTAATAAATAGTCATGAATTTCTTCTTTAGGGAAATATCCTAATATTCCATCACCGCTAAGGAATATTTCTGAAATTTCCCAAAGGTCAAGATTTAACAGACCGACACCGGGACGTTTCTTGATTTTTAAAGCGAATATCATAGTGTTCACCTCCTTTCTGCCAACATTATAACAGAGTGAGCAGAAAGTGATTCACAACAACCTACCACGGAATTTAAAAACATAGAAAGGAGCGAAAACATGGAGAGAAGAACGTATACCGTCGCAGAAACCGCCGAAATCTTAGGAGTGTCGAATGATGTCGTCTACCGCATGAAAAATGACGGCATCCTTCCGGCGGTAAAAAATCTGTCTGCCATCCGTTTTCTGAAACGGGATGTGCTGGCGATGGTCGGCGAGAAACCTGACGATTTCCGCCCTTCCGCATTGCGAAGACTACGGAATGAATTATCGTTTGAGAAGCAAGAAAACGAACGCCTACGAGGTATTATTCGACAAATTTGTATAGCCGCCAATACGGCGGCAGTGCAGGAGGGGTTATGAACAAGCCATTAATTTTCACAGCGGCTCTCATGTCAGCCGCACTGGTAGCAGGTGCCGCGGTAGATGCGGATAACATCTGCAACAGGCTCTTCCCGGAAACAAAGATCGTCGAATACCGGAGAGAGGTCAGACCAGGAGATACCCTGTGGACAATCTGTGGCGAAATTGCCACGGACAAAGAAGATTTGCGAAAGCTTGTTTATCAAGCAAAGAAAGACAACAGGATCCGGGACGTGGGCAACCTGCAGCCGGGAACCTTAGTGATTGTAAAAGTAGAGGAGGCGAGAAATCAGTGAATGCAGAAGAAGAACTTAGTGTTTTGAAGGAAAAAATAGAAAAGATGAAGGAGACGTATAAGGGCGCGCAAGATTATGAGTATGAAAATTATAAGAAATATAACGAAGAGGGTAATACGGTCGCGGCGAATCGGGCTCTTGGCAAATCCTATGCATTTGAAGCGATCTGGGCGTACATCAAAAACATGTAAAAAGCCGACTGATAACTGCAATTATCAATCGGCGGGCGGAAAAGAATCGCTAAGACTTTCCGCCTCTATTGTAACAAAAACAGGAGGAAGAAACAAATGGACAAAGATTTACAAACGACAATAAAAGAATTATGTGAGATTTTGAAACCGATGAACATAAAGCTTGAAAAATGGCTGTTAGAACATAAGAAGAAGTTTATTGAGGATGGAAACCCCGCAAAACTGGGGCTATTAGTCGGAAATGCTTATGCGGTTTATATCCTTATTGATGATCTGCTGAACAACGCTGATTGATTAATTGAGGTAAAAGTATGGAACGTGAAGTATTTAATACCTTGAAAGTGGGAGCAAAAATCAGTGAGCCAAGAGGGCGTGAAGCTCCGCCAATCAAGGGGATATTGGCGGATAAGGTCGGAGAAACGGCCTTGATGAGAACGGGGTATACTCCCGGAGGGAAACCAATTCTGCGATGGGCACATTATACGAAATTAAAAAAGGAGATATAGCAATGGATACAAAAGAGCAAAAAACAATAGATACGAAAGCTGAAATAACAGAGATTCAGATTGTTGAACCGCAGATTCTTTCCGCGGATCTTAGCATAACAACCAACTTTGAGGATGTAAAAAACAACCTGCAGGCTATCACAGAAAAGTACAAAGGGCTGGTTGTTACTGATCAAAATCAAAAGGATATGGAAAAAACGCTCCGGGAGGTGGTGTCTCTCCGGACGAGTATTCAAAAGTTTGAAGTCAACGGGAAACGGAAGCTCCGCAAACCTGTTGATCAGTTTGCAGAGGCCTGCAAAGAACTTTTAAAAATTGTGAATGAAGCGGAACGACCACTGCGGGAACAGCTTGACGCTTATGAAGCGAGACGGCAGGAAGGCGTAACAAAAGTCATTCTGCACAAGTATGAAGAAATGGCATTTGACGCGGGAATACGTGAAGAGTTCCGCTCTTGCGACATTCTGTCCAAGTGGATGAATAAAACAGCAAAATTGAAGGACACCTATGAAGATATCGCTCGCTTAGTATCTGAACAAGCGACTGCGCAAAAACAGCATGATGATCTCAAAGAACTCCGCAATTCCCGCCGTGAGCTGGCACTTCTACAGATAGAGAAAGCCAATAGAGACTATGCTTTGGCAACGCCCATTACGGAAGATTTCCTGACAGACGAGCTGCTGGACACATCAGCCGAAATCATTAAAAACACAATCAATGAGGAAGCGCTGCGCCGCCATGAGATGGATGAGAATGCAAGGCAGGTATCCTCGCCCGCTGTTTCAGCTCCACCGCCGGCGGCCAAGCCTCCTGTGGTACCGATACCGCATGTTGAACCCGGCGTGTCATGGCCTAAGGTAATGACGGTCACAATCACACTTAACAGTTCATTTGACTATCAGGCAGTAGAAAACGTATTAAGCAGTCTTCCGCCGCAGATTCGATGGAATTCCGATATAAAGGAGATATAACCATGGCAATTGAATTTAAAAAAGCACATCGATCCAAAGCTAAGCTCAGGCTGGCTATTGCAGGACCGTCAGGAGCAGGGAAAACCTATTCGGCGCTTCTGATTGCATCAGGCATTGTTCCGTTGGAAAAGGTGGCTGTTATTGACACAGAATCAGGATCTGCAGATTTGTATGCAGATTTAGGCGGATATTCCACGGTGACGATCAACCCGCCGTATAGCCCTAAGAAATACATCGACGCTATTTATGCGGCGGAAGTGGCAGGATTTGAGCTTGTTATCATTGACAGTTTATCTCACGCATGGAGTGGAGAGGGCGGCCTGCTTGACCAGCAAGGAAAGGCGGCGGACAGCAAGTACCGCGGGAACAGCTGGGCGGCATGGCGTGAAATCACACCGCTCCACAATCAACTAGTAGAAACGATGCTGCACACACCTCTCCATGTCATTGTCACCATGCGAAGCAAGACAGAGTATATACAAACTGAGGTAAATGGAAGAAAACAGATACAGAAAGTCGGTATGGCTCCGATTCAGCGTGATGGAATTGAGTACGAATTTACGACTGTTTTTGATTTATCGCAGAATCACACGGCGACAGTTAGCAAAGACAGAACAAAATTGTTTGACGGGCAGTATTTTACGCCTACGCCGGAATGCGGAAAAGCACTCCTGCAGTGGCTCAATGCAGGAAACGTTCCGCAGGTGTCTTCTGCCCCTCAAAAAGCAACACCCGTAAAAGCCGAAACTCCATCCGTGAATGGGAAACAGAAAACACACAGAGAACGGCTGGAACGTATCTGGAAACAGCTTGGCTGGGATAAAACGCAGCCGCTTGATGCATATATGACAAGCCGCATGCAGACGATGTACGGCGCGGACGCCACAGTGGACAAAGCGCAGGAAACAGACTGGGTCTCGGCAGATAGGGAAATTACAAACTATCTGATTGAACAGAAGCAAAATAAAATTGCGGAAATTCTTCCGGGAGAACCTCTTTTAGAAAAAGATGAAATCCCGTTTTAAGAAAGGAGAAAAATTATGATTACAGCAACACTTTACGGCAGACTTGCCCGGGATCCGGAACAAATACAGCCATCCAACGGAGGAGAATTGTATGTACGGTTCTCCATGGCGGTGGAAACGGGACGCAAAGATCAGGACGGGAACCGTATTGCCCAATTTATCAATATCTCTGTTTTCGGAAAACAGGGCGATGTTATTTGCCAATATTTTCACAAGGGTAATCGCATTGTGTGCCACGTGAGAAATCTTGAAACCAGAGCGTATGCGGACCAGTCGGGGCAGCCGCGTGCCAGCCTGCAGGCAGTTTTAGCGGGAATTGAATTTGTGGAAACAAGGGCGGATCAGGAGCAACAAGGGGAGAACAGCGGACCCTTTGCACGGTACGGTACGCCGCAGCCGGATAGCACAGCACCCGCTTACGGTGCGGCATCTTCAGGAGCTGCTCCCGCTCCGCAGACACTGCCGGGCATGCAGGTACAAGGACCTGTTCCTGCCCCCTGGGACGCGTGAGGTGCTAACCGATGGAAGACATTAAAACGAATTCATTGACGAATATGGAATGTGGGATGGCCTACTTGGCTCATCCCTACACTTCCACATCTCATTCTCCCGGGCAGTATACTTCTCCGCAGCTGAACCGTGAGGATGCGGGAAAAATTACGTGGCGGCTCATGAGACGTTACACGAATTTGACAATTATTTCACCGCTTCATGCGTATTCATTTTTAGACAGCAAGAATTTGACTGAAACGGAAATTCTTTACTATGATTTCAGGCTTCTTTCCCGGTGCGATATGCTGATTCTTTCCGGTAACTGGAGGAACAGCAAAGGCTGTATGGCCGAATACGGGTACGCAGTGGCAAGAGGCATCCGGATCTACGAATACAGAGATGGACTGTTGTATCCGCTGGAATGATGCCGGTTACTTGAAAGGGGTGATGCCATGGCACGGCCGCTCAAACAAGGGCTTGATTACTTTCCCTTAGATGTCGGCTTTTTACAGGATATGAAAGTGCGCCGGATAATTAAGTCATGCGGTGCGTCGGCAATTTCAGTACTAATCTGGCTGCTGGGTAGCTGCTATCGAGACGAGGGGTACTACATTTGGTGGACAGAGGATTTGCCTTTCATAGTGGCGGATGAGATTGGCGTCACGGAAGGATGCGTACAAGAGGTTGTTAAAAGAGCCTTACAGGTCGGTTTCTTTGACGCAGGCATGAAGGAAAAATATGGAATTCTGACTTCTGCGGGAATCCAAAAGAGATTTCTGGAGGTAACTTCTCGAAGAAAAGCAGCGTTTCTCCGTAGGGATTTTGCACTCATTTCCATTAATGTCGACAATAACTCAATTAATGTATGCAATAACTCAATTAATGTATACAGTAATGAACAAAGTAAAGTAAAGAAAAGAAAAGGAAAGGAAAGTAAAGAAAAGGAAGAAGAAAAGAAAGTTCTTTCTTCTCAAGATGAAATCATTCAATCTTACCTTTCGTCCAATCCTGAACTGAAGAAATCAATCAAAAGGTGGATGGATATGAGAGAAGAGAAGAAAGCTTCTGTATCACCGACGGCTCTTAAAAAGAATTTGACACAACTCAAAAAATTATCAAATGGAAATATAGAGGACGCCATTCTTATTGTAAAGCAGTCGATTGAAAATCAATGGCTCGGATTCTGGCCGCTCAAAAGACCAAAGCAGAAAAAATCGGGAGGAAGCTACGGACATATTGCTTCTCCGGAAGAGTGGAAAGGTATTAAAGATGGGTGGTGACAATGGAACAGATCGGACAGGATATGGATGATCTCCGGAAAAAAATGGAGACATTTATCAAAAACAATGGCCGCTTAAATGAGCAAAATCCAAAAACGGAAGCGGAAGAGGCGGCAGAAGAAAGAAAAAAATGGACAAATCGGCTGTATAAAGCCGGAATAGGCAGGCGGTACCATGCATGCACGTTTCAGAACATTGAAAGAAAAGGATTGCCGGATTCTAAGCTGCTGAAAAGCCATTATGCGATTGCAAAAGAATACGCTAAGAATTTCAAGGCACATAAGGCCAAAGGGCAAGGGCTTATCTTTGCCGGACCGGTAGGACGCATGAAGACAACAATGGCAGTGGCCATAGCGCAGGAAATTATGAAAGATTATAACCGGGCGTATTTCATTACGATGCCGGAATTGATGGACAGCCTTCTGCAGAATAATCTTTCACAAGAAGTTCGAACGCGGACAAAAGAAACGGACTTACTGATTCTTGATGACATGGGTGCAGAGTATCAAAATGACTGGGTACTGAACGCGGTCGATGCAATTATATCGAAACGGTACAATGAACTCCTGCCGGTAGTTATTACGACGAATAAGACGCCGGAAGAAATGAATCAGAGGTACATGGCACGGATTTTTGACAGGCTAAAGCATGCGAACAGATTACTTATAGAAGCAGGAGAAAGCCTGCGGAAAAATGAGGTTTGAGAAAGGGGGGGAACATGAATAAGGCAATAGCGGGAGCAGCAAAGGATGAAAAAATTTACAGAAAGATAGATACGAAATTTTTCAATATGCATTTTTCCGTTCCGGGAAAAAATGGAAAATTCAATCAAAAGGGACTGTTCTATTGCGCTTATGAAGACGATTATGAAAACCGGCTTGTACATCTTGCGATAGACAATAGAAATGGAACCCCGCTGATAGTCGAATGTATGGACAAAGAACAGGCGATAGAAAGGCTTATGTTCTGGGGTAGGATAGGAAGAAATGAAGTGTAAGAAAGGAGTAACAGAAAAGGAGAATGAAAATGAATATTGCGATAGATGTGGCAAGTGTAATGTTGTTTTTTGTTCTGATCATGTACGCTGCCATCAAACTGGATGAGGCAGCAAGAAAGCTGCATGACGCGGAAGAGAGGAGTTACGGTTCCCGGAGGAAGAAATGAATAAAAGAAGCTATAGAATGACTTATCAAGATAGCGGTTCAAGAGATATCTGCTTCTGCAGCGCGGAAGACTGCAAGACAGAGTGCAGGCGAAACAGGCAATTACCGTTTTTCAAAGACTGGATCAACTATTGCAAAAGAAAAGCCTATCCGGTCAGATACAGTGTAAGTGATTTTCAGAAAAAATGTAGTGATTACAACGGTGGTGGAGAATTATGAGACTACTTATTCCGGGACGGCTCCCCTGTATGAATGACCTGATCAATGCTAACCGGCTGAACAAGTACGCCGGGGCAGGTGTTAAAAAGAAAACGCAGAGACAGATTGTCCTGATATTGCGGCCGCAGGTGCAAGGGCGGAAATTTACGGAAAAAGTAAACATCAGCATTGAATACTACGAAAAGGATATGCGCCGGGATGAAGACAATGTGATGAGTGCCGCTAAATTTATTCTTGACGCTATGCAGGATATAAAGCTTATACCGAATGACAGCCGGAAATATGTACATTTAACGCAAGAGGTTTTCACAGATCGAGAGAATCCGCGGATTGAAATAGAGGTGAGTAAAGCATGAAACAAGGAAAAGAAGAATGGGTATTGGGACTTAATGAAGATCGTTTTAATTGTGGCGACACGTACCACAGCAAAGAAGAAGCGATTAATGTCGGACGGAAGGAGCTCATGAATGCTAAACCACATAACCCTGCGTCTTTCGGGGGTTATTCAGATGTTTTTATGGCTGACATGGATGATTCATTATTTAAGAGATTACGGATATTTAGTTGACGATGTGGAGAAGGTGAAGATATGAAAACATTACAAGAAGAAGTATTTGAACTGATAATGAATAGGATCGGAGTAGCAGACGATGAAGAGTTTGAAGCAAAAAACTTCAACGAGAAGGTTTTCCGCACATATAAGTTTTCAAAATGCAAGGTGTATGAGCTTAGTGACAGTGGCGATTGGTATGAAATTTTTACATGGTACTTTTTAGGTAAGGTTTTTGATAACTATGAATTTAGAGTAAAGCCGTTTAAACTGAAGTCTCACGAAAAATATTTTTGGATAGATGGATTCGGAGATGTATATAATAGCGAATTCGATGATTTCTGCACAGTGGATTGTTTAAATAGATGTATTGGAAACTGTTTCAGAACAAAAAAGTCGGCAGAAGCGAATAAAGAGAAAATATTGAAAATGCTAAAAGGAGAAGATGATGAATAACGGGATGCGACCGGGAATTTTTCATAACCCGGATCCGACTTACGAAAAGACGGCAGTTAAATTGCATTTTGAATCAAAACGGGTACGTAATGATATCGAAACGTTTTTTGAAGAAATTCGGCGATGCAGAAAACATATTGACTCTTTGAATCAATACCGCCAGCAGTGCGAGATGGATTTGTTCTCTTTAAAAGGCTGTAGATACGATAAAGAGCCTGTGGATGGCGGCTCTCCATCCGATTTGTCAGACATCGTGATTGCTTTCAAAGAGAAGATGGCAAAATCAGAAGAACTGCGGATAAAAGAGCTCAACAGATACGGTGACATGATCACAAGAGGGTTCAGGCTGCTTGCTTTGTTATCTGACCCGGAGAAAAAATCAATCATGATTGACAGGTATTTCATGAATATTCTTTGGGAGAAAATTGCACTGGATCATCATTTTGACAAAAGGACATGCTTGCGGATGAGAGACAGAGCAATTCAAGAAATTTCTGAAAAGATGAAAGTTGTCACTAAATGTCACTTTTAGATGTGGTATTATGATAGTGTGAAAGTAGCATGATACTTCCTCCTTAATTTTAGAAAAGCACGCGTCAATCCTCCCCGACGTGTGCTTTTCGTTTATTATGTTGTCTGAAAGGCGGTGATTGCTGTGGGCGCAAGGGGTAAATATGCAAAATGGCTGCAAGCGGATAATCTTCTGCGTCTGCAAGCATGGGCACGAGACGGATTAAGTAATGAGCAGATTGCTCATAATATTGGCATTAATCAAGATACATTGTATACATGGATTAAGAAGTACCCCGAATTTTCCGAGGCTTTATCGCGCGGGAAAGAAGTTGTTGATATCGAAGTTGAGAACGCATTATTAAAAAGAGCCAAAGGATATGATTATATAGAGACGACATCAGAGCTAATTGCGGATAAAAACGCAAGAAATAAAGCGGTGATGAAGGTAACTAAGCGAGTAACTCGGCATGTACCGCCGGACGTAAAAGCTATTGTATTCTGGCTGACGAATCGAAAACCGGAATGGAGAGATAAGCAAGAAAAAGAATTATCCGGAAATATTGGGATTAATCTGGTGGTAGATGATGACATCAGCACAGACGATTAATCTTGTCAATGACATTATTCATCCAACGGCAAAACAACGGGAATTTATGCGGGCGGTCAAGGATAATACATACATTCTTTATGGCGGTGCAGCAGGCGGCGGGAAATCGTATATATTGCGTTGGGAACTGGTTTATCTCCTGATCAGCTGGTACAAGCATCTGAAATTAAAAGGTATCCGTGTTGGGTTGTTTTGTGAAGATTATCCGGCACTGCGTGACCGGCAGCTGTCAAAGATAAAAATGGAATTTCCGGAATGGCTTGGCAGCTACAAAGAAGCGACGCATGAATTTACATTAAATCCGGCGTTCGGCAGCGGTGTGATATGTTTCAGGAATTTGGATAATCCGTCTAAGTATTTATCATCAGAGTTTGCGGCGATTGCGATTGATGAGCTGACGCTGAATGAGCAGACTGTCTTTGATTTTTTACGTATGCGTCTGCGTTGGGTTGGCGTCGAGGATCCTAAGCTGATTGCCGGAACGAACCCCGGCGGTAAAGGTCACATGTGGGTCAGAAACTTATTCATTGATAGAAATATTCCGCCGGAAATGCAGGATTTTGCAAATAAAATTGCTTTCGTGCAGGCACGGATAGATGACAACCCGTATTTACCGGCGGGCTATTCCGATGCACTGGATACATTGCCGGATAAGCTACGCAAGGCATATCGAGAGGGCGATTGGAATATATTCGAAGGTCAAGTGTTTGAAGAGTTTCGGACGGATATTCACGTTGTTGAACCGTTTGAAATCCCGAAAAGCTGGCAGCGCGGACGGTCTATGGATTGGGGATACAGTAAACCGTATGCGGTATACGAATATGTAGTCGATTATGATGGTGTTGTTTATGTAATCAACGAATGGTATGGCTGCAAGCCGGGAACGGTGAATACAGGCACGCAAGAGACGGCGCGGGAAGTAGCGCAGAAAATTAAGCATTTGGGCAGTGAATTCGGCATTGCGGACCCGGCAATTTGGCAGAAAACAGGACATGACGGGCCGTCGATTGCAGAAGTGTTCGCAGCGGAAGGCGTGCCGTGGTATCCGGCGGATAATGACAGATTAGCAGGGAAAATGCAGGTGCACTTACGGCTGAAAGAACGAAAGCTCAAGATATTCAAAACGTGTTATCACTTGATACGGACGCTGCCGGCTCTGACGTACGATAAACACAAGGTAGAGGACGTGGACACGCAACAAGAAGATCACGCTTATGACAGTTTGCGGTATTTCTTGATGGGTCGTCCGATTCAGCCGGTAAAAGTAGAAAAGCCATTTAATGATGGATACAGATATGAAGATGCGGAAGGAGATGAACCAACGGCGTGGGGCGTGTAATGAGTGACAGAGCTCTTAGAGATTATGCATACAGAGTGCTTAAATCGGAGTACGGGGCGCACATGGAGAATGGAATTTTAATTCCGGCAAAAAAATCTGATGAAGAACTGGCGGCGTTCGCAGCGCAGATGCCGCAGTGGCAGCTTGAACAGATGTATGGAATGATGTTTAAAGGAGAACTTGTCGAATGAGTTTTGATTTATCCGAAGCGCGAAATAATGTAAAAAAGGCACTGCAGCTAACCAGTGAATGGCGCAAAAGCGCGAAAGAAGATTATGATTTCATGCGCGGTAAACAGTGGACAGACGCGGATTTGAAAGTAATGAAACAGAAATCCCGTCCGGTCATTACAATTAACCGGATACGTCCTGTTATTAATTTGTTATCCGGTTATGCGGCGCAGAATGAAACGGAGCCGGATTTTCTGCCGCGCTCGGAAGAAGATGACCGGGTAGCACGTGTGGCCAAAGGTATTACAAAGTACACTTTTGACAAGACGAATTATCAGAGCGTTAAGAAAAAGGCATTCAAAGACGCGGTTATCTGTGGCGTCGGAAATTATTGGGTCAGTTATGAATTTGATTACGCCCGTATGGATGGTCGGATACAGATAAAAAACGTCAGTCCGTTCGATGTGTTTGTCGATCCGGAATGTAAAGAAGATGATTTATCCGACGCTTTTTACTGCGGCCGGTATAGTTGGGAAAATCCGGAGAAGCTGAAACAGATCTATCCGGACAAGGCAGATGAAATTGCCATGCTCGCGCATAAATACGATGACAGCGAATTGGAGACGGTTGATACGGAACCGCTCTGGTATTCGCGGGATTTAAAGAAATTAAGGGTGGTTCAATATTGGTATAAAGAGTACACGCGAAAGAAAATTTTCTCTGCAGACGGAATAATTGTCGATGAATCGCAGCCGGATTTATATTCGGCTTTTTTAATGTCCGGAGCGGAACCGGAAGAAATCCCGGTTACGAAAATCAGATATGCGACGTTTTGTGGGGAAGTGCTGCTTGAAGATGGCGAAAGTCCATACAAACACAATCAATTCCCGCTTGTGCGGCAGTATTGCTACTTGTCGGGCTACGGTGAGGATGCGGATGACGGACTGGAACCAGCGGGCATTGTGCGGGATCTGAAAGACGCACAGCGCGAACTCAACAAGAACCGCAGCCAGCGTATGCATATCGTCAATCAGCAGTCGCTCGGTGTTCGCTTTTGGACTGGACCGCAGTTTGATGAAAAAGAAAAACGGGAAATTCGGAATCTGTCTACAACGCCGGGCGCGAACATTTTTTTGAAACCGGGTGTGACTTTTACCGATGGGCTTCCGTCGGCGCAGTCGGTCAGCAATATAGAGCTTGAAAACCGCTCAAGCAGTGATTTCTACACGATTTCAGGCATTACTCCGGAGAGCCTGTCAGGCAGTATTGGGGCAATGAGCGGAAAGGCGATTGACTTACGGCAGTCAGTTACCACGGTGCAGACGGCGGAAATATTCGATAAGGCGAAAGAAGCTGAACTGCAGATTGTAAAACTCTTGTGGGGAGACACCTACGCGCCGGGACTAATCCCGCAGTTTTATAACAAAGACAAGGTTATGCGGATCCTTGGCGAAGATGGCAAGAAAGAATTTGTGCAGATACAGCCAGGACTGGGGCAAGCAATGCAAGAACAGCAGGCGGTAGATCAGAACGGTATGCCGGTAACAGATGAAAACGGCGACCCGATAACTAAGGTACTGTATGATTTATCCGCTTTTGATTTCGACATTGTGATCACAACATCGCAGGCAAGCGCTACCGCACGGCGGGCGAATTTGTATCAGCTGCTTGAGGCGAAGAAAGCGGGTGTTGACATACCGATGGATATTATTCTTGATTTCATGGATTTCCCGGAAAAGGAAACCGTCAAGAAGCGTATGCAGCAGGCTTCCGAACAGCCGAAAATGCCGGACTTTAAAGTCAACGCAAGTGTTGAGGATTTACCGGCGGAAGCACTGTCAACGGCACTGCAGTCTATCGGTGTAAATATTTCACCGCAGCAGATTATGCAAGAAAGATTAGCACTGAAAGGGCGTGCAATCGCTCCGCTGGTGCAGCCACAAATTCCGATACAGCAACCACAGCTATTAGGGCAGTAATGCCTTGATATATCGTCCTAAGCAACGACGTTAAAAGGCTTTTTTCTTTCGTCCGAAAAGAGACGGTAAACTACTACAAAAATCATTCGACCGCCGACGTCGTTAAACCGGAAAAAGGAGATAATCATGGAAAACGAAACAATGCTGAACGCGGAAGATTTAGGGTTTGATGCAGAAGATTTGAAAGAAGCAGGTCTTGATAATCAGGAACCGGCAACTCCGGCGAGTAAAGTACCGGCAAAGGAACCGGAAGACAATCTGGCAGGTGGGCAGACGAAAACTGAACCTAATCCGGGATCGGAACCTAAAATAGAAGTCGAACCAAAAGAACCAGAAGATGGTTCTGCAGGTGGCGATTTGAAGAAAGCGCTGGCAGAAGAACGGGCTCGCAGGAAAGCGGCCGAAGAAGCGGCTAACACTTTGCGTTCACAGGTGAGTATGTCACAAAAATCGGTATTATCTCCGGAAGATTTGAATCAAATTCGCAGTTATGCGCAACAGGAAGCCGCAAGGCTGCTTAAGATTGACGACGCGTCTGATTTGATGTTCACCGATGCACAAAAGTATCAGGAACTTCTTCATGAACAGGCACGGATTGAATATCAGATGACACGCCAGCAGGAAGAGCGGCAGGAAACCTATCAGAAAAATGTAGCGTTTATTGGTGAACTTAAGGCTATTCCGAATATCAGCGAATTATGGCAGAAAGGCGCTGAAATGCTGGACGGCATGACGCGAAAAGACGCCGCCCCGATTGATGCAGCATTTGCGCGACTGGATCAGGGGATAGGTACGAGTGAAGATTTCAAAATTATTCGTGATTTCGCCGAAAAGGTAAAATCGTCGATGACTGCGCCTGCACAAAATCCGCTCGAAACGGCTAAAACACTGCCGAAAGCAAGCGCGTTAAACGGCGGCGCTCCGACCGGCGCGAAACTGTCTGAGGAAGAAATCCTCAAGTATGTAGAAGAAGGTCGTGAAAACGAGCTTCCGACGGAAATTAGAAAGCAGATTGATGACCTCTGCGGTTGATTAATTTTTTTACGAAAAGGAGAATTTATATGGCAAATGAATTTAAAATCCCGACGGCATTAGTTCCGAAACTTTGGACGAAAAAGGTATGGAGAGAAGGTCTAAAGGCCTCTTATTTCGACAAATTTACATCCACTTCCGGGGATAATGTAGTGCACACAAATAAGGATTTGAAACAGGCTAAAGGGGATGAAGTTTTCTTTGGTCTGGCTATGAATCTTAATGGTGCAGGCGTTTCCGGAAACAGTACTCTTAAAGGCAATGAGGATGAGCTGAAAATGTATGATTTCAGCGTGAAAACTGTACTGCAGAGAAATGCAGTAAAACGTTTTGAAGCGGATGATCAGAAATCCCCGTATGCGAACTTGCCGCTTATTAAAGGGACATTGACGCAGTGGCTGTCAGACTGGAAAGACAACAAACTAATTTCCGCACTGACGGCTAATCCGACAACCGGTGAACGTCTTATTGCGTCTACGGCAGGAACAGAGGTTTCTTTAACGGCTAATGACAAGCTGACCTGTGCATTGATTGCAAAAGCGAAACGCAAAGCTAAAATGCATGAACCGACAGTGAAACCGCTCAAGATTGACGGACAGGAGAAATACATCATGCTTGTCGGCACATGGGCAGCGCGTGACTTGAAAGCAGATCCGGTATGGCAGGCAGCACAGCAGAATGCGGCAATCCGCGGCAGCAAAAACCCGATTTTCACCGGAGCGCTCGGCGAATATGACGGCGTCGTGCTATATGAATATGAACGTGTCATGAATACGAAAACCGGTGCGTCTTCTGCAAACGTTGTTCATAATTTGCTTTTAGGGCAGCAGGCGGCATGCTTCGCTGTAGCCCGCGAAGCTCGCTTCATTAAAGATGAGGATGATTACGGCAATGTACAGGGGAACGGTATCGCGTTCTTCGGCGGCATTGAAAAATCCATCTACAACAGCAAAGATTATGGCGTGATTCAGGTCATGACCGGCGGTGCTGTAGAGTAATTGCAATGGAGATAAGGTGAGGGCTGTAAAAAGCCCTCTTTCCTTTTCTTAAGGAGTAACCATGACAGTAAAAGATTTGATTAACCGTGCGTATATGCAGGTGGGCGATACGTCGCAGGTAAACTATACGCCGTATCAGTTTCTGGAATTTTACAATGAAGGAAATCATATTCTGCATAAAATTGTACTGCGGTATATTCCGGATATTTTACGTGTAACGGAGACGGGAGTTCCGAACAGACCGACGATTGTGCTTTCTTTTTTCGCATTGCAGATTGTATCAGTAAAGGATATGTATGGTCATCCTGTTGATTACACGATGGAAGACCACAAAATCATTACTGCGAAAAATGCGCTGCAACGAGGACTAACCGTCGTATATATCCCGTCTGCAGATTATAAAGAGATGGAGGATGAAAGCGGTTATCCGGCGGAAATTGAAAGTCTTCTGGTGAATTATATGGTAGCGCGGATCTTGAAAGCGGATTTATCATTTATCTCCGGATGGGAAGATACGATTTCCGAAATGGCGCGTCAAATGGACGATGAAAGTGGTTTTGTTTCAAGGGGGTATTGGCCGTATGACTGCAGACGAACTGATTACGATGATTAATCTGGACACGAATGAAATCTTAGATGACAGTGTGGAATACATCCCTTATATTAATGCAGCCATTGATTATCTCGTGATGATTTTGGTCCCGATGAAAGACAGGGAAGTTGTAAAAAGTATGGACATTAGCAACAATAATCCGGTACCCGGTGATTTTACAGCGTTTGTTCCTGCGGCTGGTTATCCTGTACGCATCATAAACGGGGCTTTCCAGACGTACGGTGGAAAGACTGTCAATGATGTATTCTACGCTGTGAAGAAGCCGCATGTATCGGATGAAACTGATTCAATTCCATTCAGTGATGTTTTTCATTTCGTGCTTGTGCAATTGGTGTCTTTTCTTGTCAAGAAGAAATCATTAATGCTGGATTATGCCAATGCGGATAAAGCGTTCATTGCTGATCTGACATCGGCAATCCAAGCGGCAAGAGGGCGCTAATATGGGGGAGCGTTTTTTTGCCTCAACAAACGGTTTCAGATTAGGTCTGGACTGGAGCAAGCCTGCAGAAAGCATTGATATGCAGAGTTTAACGCAGGCGATTAACTGCGAATACAGCCCGACGGACGGCGCGCTTCAAACAGTGCCGGGCGTGAAAATAATTTATACGGGAACGGCGAATATTGAAAGTTTGTATTACGACAATTACCGCCATCAGTATTACTTTTCTTGCGGGCGCGACCTGTACAAAACAGTCGATTTTGTAACGGTCACCCGGCTGGGAACATTAACCGGTAACAGCACTCCGAAATACCACGCTTTTGACCATGATATATTGATTGCGTCCGGCGGTAAGCTGCAGGCTGTTTCTGGTACTGGCGTATTGTCTACTGTGGACGAAAGTCCGACTTGCGAATTTGTGAGCAGCCATTCTGGATCTGTCATAGTAGCGTCAATCTATGGACACCGTATCACATGGTCAGCTGTCGGAGATTATAAATCATGGACAACGAACACGAACGACGCGTCATCGGCGCAATATGTAGAAGTTGGTTATAAAGATCCCGGCTGTATTGTATCTATTGATTTCTTGTCAAAGGCAATCATTGTATATAAAGAATACGGTAGGGCATATCAAGTTGTGGGTAATCCCCATGAGAAAACACTTGCTGTTTATCCTCTTTCTGAAACGGCTTTGTGCTGCGGCAGTTCAATCAGCATTGATGACCGAAGTTATTATTTAGGTGATGCGGGATTGATGAGTTTTGTTCCGACAAATACGTATGCGAATATTCAGCCGTCCGAAGTGGGTCTTAATATTAATGCACAACTGACAACGATTACATCGGAACAAGCCCGGATGTGGCATATTCCCGGAAGAAAACAGCTGTGGATTAAACCCGGGAAAAATCAGGATATATTTATTTATCATTATCTACCGCGGTACGAGGACGGACGTGGTGTTTTCACGTCAAGGTCTTTCGTTCATAATCTGCACGATGTATTGACAGTCGGCAAAGATGTCTATATCGCGTATGGCAACAAAATAGGGGTTCTGGATGCCGGCATAGATACTGATGACGGAGTGCAAATTACGACGTCAATTGTTTCAGGAAACAGACTGGCGCAAAGACTGTTCTTACTGTTATTCTCTTATAATTTCGTATCAAGCAACCGTGTCGAAGGTTACGGCAGCATTACGATTAGCGATAAACGGGCAAAACCTGTTACATTCAAGGCGGCCGGTACAAAGTTATACTATGCGAATGAAAAGTTGATTAACGCAACCGGCAGGCTGAATAGCAATGAGTATACGAAAGTAAATAAGATCGGCGGCGGAGCGAACCGCCATCTGCAGATAAAAATATTTGTCGCCAAGGGCGCTATCGCTTTGCGGCAGTTTGACTATACTTACGAGGAGGTTTAAATGTCTTATACGGAAAAATATCCTTTGAACCCGACGCCGCAAGGAGACAGCACGAAAGAAGCTGTACTAAAGAATAGGGAAGAAATCAAGACAATCGGGAATGCGCTTTCCGCACAATCAAAAGGCGGCGGGAGCGGTCTTCGGCAGCGCATTTTATACGGAAAAAACAGCGGCGGGAAGTATAGCTTTCTTTCCGGCGACGGATTGTCGGTCATTATTGACGGAAGTACGATACCTGTAATTTTAACGCTGGCAGACGGCTTTAATGAAAACGGCGCAAAAGATTATGTAGAAACAATTAATAAGAAAATCAGTGCATGGACGTTGCCGATTAATACAACAAGCTATCTGTTTGTGGAACGAAATAATGTGGGTGCTTTGTCTTACGGGAGTGTAACAGCAAAACCGGTATTTTCAGATTCATTGCCTTCCGGCATTGTCACAAACACTCATGTATTCAACACACTTGAGCAGAAGATGTATTACTACAATAGTACAGAATGGAAAGCTGTCGTAAGAGTTTTTGTTGCAGCGGTAACGACGAATGCAACCAGCGTGACAAAGATTGAATATATGAATAATGCGGCAGCGGTAGAAATGACGGAGGCTGAAAAAGAAAAATTATCCGGCATTGAAGATAAGGCGGAGGTTAATCAAAATACATTTGCCAATGTAAAAATTGGTACCGATAACAAAGGGTACGTGATTGCTAAAAATAAAAAGGATACACTGAATCTGCTGGCAGGCGATAACATTCGGCTCGTTCCAGATGGTGATAACAGGTCTATAGTTATTGGAGTGACTGGAACGGTTGTTTCTGCCAGCAGGGCAGATAGTGCCAGTAGAGCAGATAGTGCCAGTAGAGCAGATAGTGCCGGCAGG